>Ga0247722_10001752_pt1 | contig 11731 bp, 12 predicted proteins | sample MSEWelMarce3H_FC_FD_189094 | JGI IMG/M metagenome (GOLD analysis project Ga0247722, IMG submission 189094) | Subsurface sediment microbial communities from gas well in West Virginia, United States - MSEEL Well Study Marcellus 3H_FC | ecosystem: Environmental > Terrestrial > Deep subsurface >... | reverse complement strand
GCAAACCCATGTTAGCTGTTAGGCCTTTTTTTTATTATTTTCTATAAATGTTTTTAGTTCGTAAGGTTTAAGATATTCAATATTCTTTTTAGATATGTTTATTCCCCATTCTGGTTTGCTCTTTTGTCCTTTGTCATATTTTCTATCCTTAAAAACTTCATTTGGTTGTAACCATACAGTTGAAGGAATTAAATAAATTGCTGGACTTTTAAAGTTTTCAAAGATTACAGCACATAGGTATAGATTTTCATTTATTTTTTCTGTTTCCCATTCTCCTTTCTTTGTTATGAATATAGAACCTGTTGTTTGCTTAATTGATTTTACTTGAATTTTCAGAAATGTTTCATTCTCTAATTTCATTACAAAGTCTATTCCTCTATCATCTACGTCAACAGTATAAGTTTCAAATCCACCAAGTGTTAACCAAATTTTTGCCCAATATTCTCCGATTCTTCCAATTTGAAGATTGTCTAAATGGTCAAAAGAAAATTTCTCAAAATCTTGCATTACTTTTCATTTAAATATTCTCTCCAACATTCTTCAATTTCGCCTTGATAAATTTGAGCTGTTTCAAAATCAGGATATGTTTTAGTTATCACATCTTGAATTTCATTCTTTTCAACTTCGTTTGTAAATGGGTTTTTAGAATACTCAATTCTTGTGTTATACTCAATATTTAAAATGTTAGTTTCACCAACATTGTTGAAATTATTCAGCTTGATTGCTCTTACTCTTTCAAGGTCAATTGTCAAAGAGGATATTCTAATTATTCTTTCCATTTTTTCTGTTTTGTTTGTTTCGATAGGCTTACAGCTAACGGTTTGGGGCTTGCCGAAGGTGGGGGATTAGAAGCACGAAGTTTTAATTTAGCACTAATGCTCATTAGAAGCACAAATGTTGAATGAAGCACTTCATCCCCACTTTTGGCAAACCCTTGTTAGTGGCTGCTCTTTTTTCGTCATTATGGTTTAAATTTTTCAAATGTGCTTCCGTTGAATTTAAATGTTCCGTTGTCAGGTGTTCCAAGCCACAAGTTTTCTTGTTTGTCCTTATACATTGAAATCAAATTTACTTCTTTTTTGTCTTCTATAACCTTATAGTTTGTAATAGTTTTTCCGTCATATTTATATACACCTTGGCTCCAAGTTGTCAACCAAATATTTCCCTTGTTGTCTTCTACAATGTGGGAAAAATAAATATAATCATCGCCACCAAATATTTGCTTGTTTCCAATACCTTCTGTTTTCTGATATTGAAGTCTGTCGCTTTTAGTTGTCTTTTCAAAATCGAAAATATACTTGTGCCAAGTGTTACAAAGCCAAAAACTGCCTTCCTTGTCTTCAAAAATAGAACGTATGCCAAAAGTGCCTCCATTTGGTACATAGGTCAAGTCGTCTTCATACATCCATTTTACTGTTTGTCCATCAAAACGGCAAGCTCCAAAAACAGAAGTGCCAAACCACATTGCACCTTTTCTGTCTTTATAAATGGAATACACTTCATAAGGACTAAAAAACGAATTGACAATTCGTGGATAAATTTCATCGTGAAGATAGTGCTTGGGAAATTCCAAATTATATAAATTTTTCCCGTCATATCGATAAGCACCTTTATTTTTTCTGCCTAATATATTAAACCATAAATCATTTTCTTCTAATTTCCATTCTTTGCTTTTGATTGGTTTCAAAGTAGTAAATGTTTTTCCGTCAAACTTGTTAATACCACCGAAAGTTGTAATAAAAATATTGCCCAATTTATCTTCTTGAATTTGTCTTATAGTGTCGTTGGCAAGTCCATCTTTTGTTGTGAAATTGACTATTGTTTTTCCGTCAAAACGATACAAACCTTCTCCATTACTACTAAACCAATAGTTGTTTTTTGTGTCTTGAAAAACATACCATAAATGTTTGCCAAGTTCATTTACAGATTTTCCAATTGTCTTTTGTCCGTTACACGAAGTGAATAATGTAAGTAATGTTAAAATTAAAATTAAGTTCTTCTTCATTGTCTGATTATTCAATGTTTACGGTGTTTCGGTAGAGTTGCCACTAACGGTTTGGCGCTTGGCGCAGTGGCGGATTTCGGATCACAAAACTGTCAATACACCACAAAAGTTGATGCGAGGTAGAATGTTCAATTAACCACTGCACCCGCCATTGAGCCAAACGCCTGTTGGGTGCTGGTGTTCTTGTCTGTCCACCTTGTAAACTATTGTTGTTATTTAGTTTCCGTGTCATTGTCTGTCGGGTTGTGCTTGGAGTTTTTTATTTTTTTTTGAAGGGTCGGGAAATTTTTTAAAAACAATTTTGTCCTGCGTTGGCTTGTGGGGCTTTGGCAATGTGCTTGCAAAATGCGTGGGCTATTCGCTGTCATTTATTGCAATTATTATTTCGTTAAACAACTTGTTATGTGTCTGTTGAAACTTTATCAACTCACTCCTTGATGCTTCTGAAAAAACCACTTTATCATTTCTAAATTGATTAATGAAGTCATTATTGTTTGTGATTAATTCTCTTAACTCATTTTGATATGGTTCAAGTTTCTTTTCGTCAATCTTATACTTTTCTTTTATCAAAGCCATCAGGTCAGCAACTCTAATATTCATCAGTTTAAACCAAGGAATTATTCTTTGTGGATGTGTATTGTTTGAGTATAGATTGTTAAGGCAACCTTTATATTCGGCTCGAATTTCCTTTATTTCATTAATAAAATGGTCTTTTAATACCCGTTTATTAGTTAGTTTGTTTTGAATTGTCCTGACAATCCAATATGCAAGACCAGCATTTACAACAATGCCAATCAAGTCTATCCAATTGGAAGTGTCAAATGAACAAAAGAATCTTAAACAGCAGCAGGTTGTTCCCATATTTCAAGTTTAAGTTCATTGTCGATTAATCGATACCAAGCTGGATGATTTGCTGTTACAACTGGCTTTTGCTTATTTTTTCTTCTCGCTTCCCATTGCGGAAAAGTTTGATTCAAAATCATTTCTTTCCAATGTGGCTCTTGGTCTGATATTATTTCAATTCTACTCTTTACAATGTCAAGAGTAAAATCATAAACTAAATTCCCAAAAGCTTCATCTAAGAATGATGATGCGTAGCCTGCTGTTGCGTCAAGATTAACGCTAAGTTTTTCACCTGCTTCATACGCTTCTTTAAAAGCTGTATTTAAAACTTTGTGATAGAATTCTTCACCTGAATTGTCGCTAATGCTACAATGTCTCAAGTTTGGAAACTCTGAAAAGTTTTCTAAAACACTTATTCTTTTCATTGTTGTGATATTATTGTTGTTAAACAGTCGTTTGTCATTTCCCACTGGTAGAAGGTTCCTTTAAATCTTGGTGAACCTTTTTTAAATTCTCTTGATAGAGTGTCATCATCAAAATGCAAAATTACATTGTTAGTAAGCACTTTCAAGGCCTTAATCTTTCCCTGTATAAAGTTGGCTTTTACTGCCGGCAAACCCTTGTTTCTGTTTTCTTCAAGTGTTGTTGAGCCATATTTTTTATCAAATGCCCTTTTTAAAATTTCATCACTTGACCTTAGAATGTCTGAAAAATACTTTTTAGTGAATTTTCTATACAAGGTTTCTAATATGCCTCTGCCCACATCTGTTACAGTAAAAATAACCTTGTCTGGTTCGTATTTAACACCTAAAAGCCATTGTTGATTATCTGTTCCGCTCCATTCAATTGAGTTGCCACAGATTTCTAATATTATTGTTTTTACTGGTTGGCAATATCTTGGAGTTCCTGTAATATGACCAACTACATTTTTAACTATTAAACTGATTCTTTTGCTGTCTTCATCTGACAAAAAGCCTGTGCCTTTCTCAAAGAATATTAACTCTGATTTTTCTGCTTTTGGAAATGGTCTGCCGTGGTCGTCAACTAAATTATTTAAGTAACCCGATTCAATCATAAAATTTTTACATTCAGGATTATCGGGTAAAATGGTTTTTAAAAGAATTCGTTTGAACCTTAAATCGTCATTTAATGAGGTCAAAACACTAATTGTTCCATAATCAATTTGAGTAACATCTTTTAATGACATTATCACAAACTTTACAATACCTCTCTGGCTCAAATATTCCTCGCTTCTCAAATCACGGAAAAACTCTAAGCATCCATCTAAATTTTCAATTAGTCGCAGATCAGCAGGGGCAACTACTGGAAGTTTTACATCATTAACTGGTCTTGGACTTGGTGAGTTATTTGGATTTCTCTTTACCTTTTTTACGTCACGGTTTTTCCTGCGAAGCTTTTTTTCGATTTTCCGAATTCTTCGCTTTTGCCATTCTTTATATTCAGGTGTCGTATAAAGTTTCTTCATTTATGCTGTTTCCATTTCCTCCACCTCAAACGCCTGATGCAACAATGCTTTAAGCAATTGTTCGGTGGCTTGTTGGTTGGCGATGATGTGTTGTTTTAATTGTTTGGTTTTCGCTAATTGCTTTTCTATTTCCATCACAATGCGTTTTTGTTCGGATAGTGGGGGAAGGGGGATAAGAATTGGATTTAAGTCTTTGTTATTTACTTGCGGAATAACTCCATCATTACCAAGTTTACTCAAGTCAATAGTTGTAAACCATTGATAAAAATAATCAATACTAATTTCACGATACGGAATGACGGCCATCGTATTAGAGTCTACAAGAATGGGCTCGCTTTTCACAAGCCTTCTCTTGTTGGTAGCAATTGCTCCGCCCCGTTTTGGGAATATTATACTACCTGTTGGTATTAAATCAGATTTTTTAATTGAATCTCTTTCAAAATAATTTGATGATGTTTTTATCTCAATTTCATTTCCTTCTGAATTCATATCACCTACCTTCACGAACATAATTCCAATGTCAGATTTTGGATACGAATATTGATTTCCGCTTTTAAGCTCTGCTATTTCCCCCAACCTACACCACATCCAACTTTCAGGAATTTCAAAAGGTATTTCTTCGGGTTTGATGGGCGGTAAGGGTTTTTCTTTCTTACCCGATTTTGCCTTTTCTGCTTTTATGCGTTTGAGCAATTCGCTGGCAGGTTCGTCATTTTTATCTTGCGGCACTAACTTGCCCTGCACCGCTTCTTGTAAAATGGCTTGATTTAGGTTTTCGAGTTGGTCGAGTTGGTCAGCAAAAAGGTTATCGGCTTCTATTTCTTTCTCAACCAATTGCTTTTCAAGTTCAATAATTTCTCTTTGCTTGTCAATGCTTGGCACAGTTACCATTACATCAGCAATTCTATTCATTGGCAAACTCACATTTGCCATTCCCTTCATTTGTGAAACCAACAATTCTTCTCTGTTCCAATGCAGATAAATATGCAAATACTTAGCTAAGACAAAACCTTCATCATTTGGAATAACGGCACATAAAATGTTTCCTAAGGCAAATTTTCCCTCACAATATTTAACACGTTTCATACTTGCGTGTCCGTGACCTGTCGAAGAAACCAAAGGAATTATAACTGCTTTCGTATCAAACTGATATTCGATATGTGTTTTGTCGGTTTCGCCCAATGCAATCATTGTATAAGGGCCTGGAATAGCTTTCATTATCCCTGTAGCTCCTTTTGTAATCGTGCATATGTCGCCTAATCTATACTTCATCTATGCTAACGATTTTAATTCTTCCAAAATTTTGGAAATTTGCGATTGGTTACTTTCAATTTTATTGATGATTGCCTTTCTATCATACACCACTTCCTCTACTTTCTTATTCGGATTCTTTATATCCAAATCATAATTGCGCTCTATGATGGTTTGGATGGGCACTTTCCAACACACTTCACTTTCCTCTCTTTTATTCCACCATTTTTTAATGGTGTCAAATTCCTCTATTCGAATGGGCTTTGTTTTATTATAGGCTTTCGCACCTTCTGGCAAAGTGTGTTCGTAGTACCAAATCTCTTTTGTTTGTTTGCCCTTTTCAAAGAAAATCAGGTTGGTGTTTACAGTGGCATAAGGAGCAAAAACAGATTGGGGCAATCGTACAATGGTATGCACATTGCAATCTTCCAATAATTTTTGTCTTACACGTTGTTTTACTCCGTCACCTGTTAAACTTCCGTCAGGCAATACAATACCTGCTCGTCCACCATCTTTCAGCATTTGGATAAACAGAATCAGAAACAGGTCGGCACTTTCTTTTGTACGGTAGTTTAACGGAAAATTGGTTTCCATTCCATCACCTACCACACCACCAAAAGGCGGATTTGCCACTATAATATCTACTCGGTCTGCTTGTTTTATAGAAGTGTATTCACGGCTAAGTGCATCCGTATTTACAATTTGTGGCACTTCAATATCGTGGGTAATTAGGTTTACCACACTCAACATAAACGGCAAAGGTTTTAGCTCTGTGCCTGTTATGGTTTCTTGTAGAGTTTTTCGGTTGTCAATGTTTTTTACTTGCTTTTGCAAATGTTCAATGGCACAAACCAAAAAACCTGCTGTACCACAAGCTGGGTCACTAATTTTTTCGCCCAATTTTGGATTTACCATATCCACAATAAATTGCGTTACAGCTCTCGGGGTATAAAATTCGCCTGTGTCTTTTTTGGTGGCAAGTCCTTGTAATATGTCTTCATAAATGGCATTGAAAATATGATGCTCTTTACTGCTGTTAAAATCAATTTCGTTGAGTTTATTAATGGCTTGGCGGAAAGTAGTTCCGCTTTTCATATAGTTGTTTGTGCCATCAAAAATATTGCGGATAATCACGCCTAACTTATCATCTAAAGCAATAGTCAAGTTTTTAAGTTGTGCGAAAAGCTCATTGTTCACAAAATTGATGAGTTCATCGCCTGTCATTCCTTCATCATCTTCCGCCCAATTTCTCCATTGCAGTTCCGTTGGAATCGGGGATTTGTATTTGGGGTTTAGAATTTCTTTTTCCTTGTCTTTATCGTCAAAGAGTTTCAGAAATATCATCCAACCCAATTGCTCAATGCGTTGCGCATCGCCACTCAAGCCCGGGTCTTTTCGGAAAATATCTCTGATTGATTTTATTACGCTTCCTATGTTGCTCATATTCCAATTTGTTTTCTAGCAATTTTGATAATTGCTGATAATGCAGTCTCTGCTATTTTATCGTAAGTTTTGTCTTTAAATGATTCTTTAAGATCTTTGAAAATGCTATCTAATTTCTCGAACTCCTTTTTTACTTTAAGTTCACTTTTATCCTTGTTAATAGCTTCAATTAACGGTTGTTTATTAGCTTGTTTTAAGATGCTATCTAGCAGATTTAAAAACTCAGTATATTTAATAACAAGCTGATTTTTATTTAATGTGTAATCAATAGAGGAGCCACTTTCGACCACAAATCTTTCAATTAATCTGTGAACGTGAAGCTCATCTATATAAATTCTAACTTTACCGTTTTCTTTATCCTCAGTTTCTAATTTTTTACCGTCCAATGCCTCAAATATTAATTTCCAATTATCTTCATTGGACAAATCAAGGTTAAGAAATTTTGCTGAACGGGTCATTTCCAAGCTTCTTAACTTGGCTGGGGTAATTTTTAGAACTCTCATTAAATCATAGCTATTTTTTACCTTTGATTTATCAATATTCATCATTAAGTGATGAAACATAAAAGCTTCAAAGTCAGACTTAGATAAAACACCTAGTCCTAGTTCTTCGAAACTTTTTATTAAAGCCTCGCCAAAATTTTTACCACCTTCTTTTTGAAGAATCTGTGAAAGTTTTTCCATTATGCTACTTTATATAATTCGTTTTCTAATTCTTTGATAGCTTTCTCATATTCCTCTCGACTGCCAAATGCTTTGATGATTTCCGTTACCGAACCAAATTCATTGATGGGCGGTACAGTCAGGATTTGTATGTTTTCAATGTTCTCTATGCCTTGGTCAGCGTATTTGTCAAGTAACGCCACTAATACTTTTCGGGCTTGGTCGCCATACTTGGTAAAATAGTTACGTTTCTTCACATTGTTGGCTCTTTCTTTCCTTGTCATTGGCGGTTGGTCATACGCAACGTGACAGATTAAATCAAACAAATCCACCTGCTTGTCAACTGCTTCATACAACGCTTCAACCATTACACCTTGTTCTACTAATTCCGCTATGATAGCTTCCTTACGATCTGAACCTTTCCACTTATTCAGGAAATCATCTAAGGAAGCAAACTGTTCTTTTATAATTTCTTTGGTGTGGTCTTTTAGACTTGTTGTAATGGGTTTGCCGTGTTGGTCGAAATGCAATTCCCGACTAATCAAAACCGAAACATCAACACCATTCACATAAACTTTTCGCCTTGGTTCATTGACTGTTGATGGTGGAAATTCTTGTTCAGGATAACGGATTACAGGGGGAGTAATTTCAATTTCTTCTCCTGTTTCAATGTCTATGATTGGGTCTGTATTTCCTTCTTCTTCGTCAATAATATCTCCTAAGTCTGTTGCTTCGCTTACTGGTTTAATTCTGATTGGGTCGCCATCAAATTGAGGGTCGGCAAAAAGGTCTGTTGCATTTCTGAAATCTAATATTGTAAAAAACAGTTTGCCATATTCCTCATTAATTCTTGTACCTCTGCCAATAATCTGTTTGAACTTGGTCATTGAATTGATGTTGGAATCCAACACAATAACTTTACAAGTTTGTGCATCAACACCTGTGGTCATCAATTCGGATGTGGTTGCGATTACAGGATATTTTTCTTCGGGATTGATGAAGTTGTCCAATTCTCGTTTGCCTTCGTCATTGTCGCCTGTAATCTGCATTATGTATTTGTAGTTTTCGTCAACTAAATCAGGATTGTGTCGGGCTAATGCAGTTCGCATTCTTTCAGCGTGGTCTATGTCCACACAAAACACAATAGTTTTTGCAAAACGGTCATAACCTTTCAAAAACTCTGTAAGCTTCTTGGCAACTGCATCCGTCCTTTCTTCTATTACTAAATTTTTATCAAAGTCCTTGCGGTTATAAATACGGTCTTCAATTTCGTTTCCGTCTTTGTCGGTTTTTCCTTGGTCGGGTCGCCAACCTTCGGCATCCACATTCAAAGCAATTCGCACCACTCGATAAGGAGCTAAGAAACCATCATCAATTCCTTGTTTCAGTGAATAGGTATAAACTGGTTCGCCAAAATATTCTGAATTGCTTGCTTCGTTGGTTTCTCTTGGTGTTGCAGTCAAACCAATATGCGTAGCATTTTGGAAATAGGTTAAAATTTCTCTCCAACTGCTGTCGTCCTTTGCACTTCCTCTGTGGCACTCGTCAATTACAATTAAATCGAAAAAATCTCTTGAAAATTGTTTGTACACATTGGCTGCTTCATCTGTACCTGAAAGACCCTGATAAAGGGCTAAATAAACTTCAAAACTCTTGTCAATTTGTCTGTGCTTTACCACAGTCATTTTATCCTTGAAATGTTTGAAGTCGCCTCTGCGTGTCTGGTCAATCAAAGCATTTCGGTCGGCTAAAAACAGAATGCGTTTTTTTGCTCCGCTTTTCCAAAGTCGGTGAATTATTTGAAAAGCTGTATAAGTTTTTCCCGTTCCTGTTGCCATTACGAGCAAAATTCTATTCTGTCCGTTGGCAATCGCTTCAACTGTTCTGTTTACCGCTATTTGTTGGTAGTATCGGGGTTTGCGATTTGTTCCGTCAAAATAATAGTCTTGTGAAACGATTCTTTCCGCTTCGGGAGTTTCAATGCCTTTATATTTTTTGTATTTCTGCCACAGTTGTTCGGGAGTAGGGAAGTCGTCTAAACTGATTTCCGTTTCTATGTTTCCGTCTTTGGTTGTGCGGTCGTGAAATAAAAATCCGTCACCGTTGCTGCTGAACACACAAGGAATGTCAAGTATTTGAGCATAGTCCAAACCTTGTTGTATTCCTGCTCTAACCGAGTGATTATTGTCCTTTGCTTCAATGATGGCAATGGGAATATTCGGTTTGTAATACAGAATGTAGTCTGCTCGTTTTCTTGTTCCTCTCGCTGTGATTTTTCCTCTTACGTAAATTTTACCATCCGTAAAAGATACTTCTTCCAAAATTTGCAATTGCATATCCCAACCTGCCTTTTCCAAAGCAGGAGTGATAAACTTGGTGCAAATATCTCTTTCTGATAGTGTCTTTTTATTCATCAGTTAATTGTCAAAATATAGTTTACCAAAATACATATTTCTGTCGGTGCGTGGGCATAAAAATGGCTCTTTTGGTTTTGTGAAGGGTCGGCTTGTGTGTCGGGCAAAACCAAATGTGCCATTTGTGGGCTGGCTGAAAATTGTTTTTAAAAAATGCGGGAGGGGAAAAAATAAAAAACATAGGGTCGGCAATGAGTGTCGGCTAACTCGTTGTCCGTTTGTAATATCGTTTCTATGTCTTTGGTCACCTGTCAAAATGGTTTACTTTTTCTTGTTTTTATTCCGTTGTTTTCTGTCGGGTCGTTGTCTTTTTACACTTGCACCCAACGTTCCGGCGCTTGGCGAGGTTGCGAACTTCGGAACTGATTATTTTCTATCAAAGATAAAATTTCTTGCGAGAAATAAACGTGTATTTACTACAAAATTCGCAATCTTGCCAAACGCCTGTTAGCAACAGGTTTTATTTTATCCTTTTTAAAGTTATTCTGTTACACTTTAAATTGTCGTTATATGCTGCATCGATGACTAAAAATGTTTCTACTAGTTTTTTTTTATTGTAAATTTTCAATGTAATTTCATTTTTTTTATTGATAATTCTCAAGCGATAGAAATTTTTTTCCGTCAAGATTGTTGTTGATGTCAGTCCATGGTTTTTTTTCCCGTTTACAAGCCAGAATTTTTTTAAACTTTTAAACTTCCAAGTGACATATTTCCAACATTTAAAGTCTTGTGCATCATCAAGATAAATTATTTCAGATTTATAATAAAGGCTATCACTATCACACGATGTCCATTTTTTTTTATCATTCTTTTTTAAAATATGCAGTACTTCTTTTTTAGAAAAACTTCTGTTTTGTCCAAATGATAAAGAAAAGGTAAATAATAAAATGAATAGTGTTCTCATTTAACGTTTTTATTAAACTTGTTGCTAACTTGTATATATGCTCAGTTTTTTGTTGTTTAGTTGAGCAAAGCTAGCTATTTTTATTGGCTTTACTCAACTTTTGTTGCGCTTTTTAATAAATTCAAAAATAATAAGTAATTTTACTTATTGCTCCCTTTTTTTAAAATAAGTTTAATTAAACTACAAAAAAAAAGCACCTCGTTAGAAGTGCTTTTGTGGGGAGAGCAGGATTCGAACCTGCGAAGTTTTCACAGCAGATTTACAGTCTGCCCTCGTTGGCCGCTTGAGTATCTCCCCAGGCCATTTCGATTGCAAATATATAATTGTTTTTTATTGTTGCAAACTTATTTTTGGGTAATATGTAAATTATTTTATAACCTTCTGAAAACTAAAAACATAAAAAAATCCCATTTAATTCTTTCAAATAAAATGGGATAATTATTTATTATTTTATACCTAATATTTCTTTTACTTTAGCTTTTAATTCTTCGCCTCTAAGGTTTTTAGCTACAATATTTCCTTTTGCATCTAAAGTAAATGTGGCTGGAATGCCATCAACTTCATATGCCATTGCAATAGGATCTTCCCAACCTTTTAAATTAGAAACCTGCGTCCAGGTTAATTTATCTTTAGCAATGGCCGCTTTCCATTTTGTAGCATTTTCATCTAATGAAACTCCAATAATATTTAATCCTTTATTGTGTAATTCATTATAAATAGCAA
>Ga0247722_10001751_pt1 | contig 11731 bp, 14 predicted proteins | sample MSEWelMarce3H_FC_FD_189094 | JGI IMG/M metagenome (GOLD analysis project Ga0247722, IMG submission 189094) | Subsurface sediment microbial communities from gas well in West Virginia, United States - MSEEL Well Study Marcellus 3H_FC | ecosystem: Environmental > Terrestrial > Deep subsurface >... | reverse complement strand
TTCCAAGATAGAATAAAGCATCTTCCGGACTAATGTCTGGAAACTTGTAATCATGGGCAAAGCCGAACATGCCCAAGGTTTCTTTTACATTCAAACGTCGAATCGTATCTCCAACTTGATAGAGTCCCGTTTTTGCTCCTGGTCCGCCCGAGCTTGCACAAACCGTGACCCCTACCGCATCGGTTCCATAGACCCGCTCCCCTTGTCTCCCGCCTTTGTCCAAGGTAGAGGGGTCGCCACCGGATTGTAAGAGCAACTCTTTGGCTTCGTCCAGTTTCTTCTTCTTTTCCGCGGATAGAACCGGATAGACATCATACAAGAGGTGAGGCTTCGACGGGTCAAATGATTTGTTTGGTTTCGCTTTTAACGTGTATCGGTCCCGGTTGAGTTCATCTTTTACATAAGTGGCATCGATAATGGTGGAGACAGGACGGGTTATTTTTTCAGGGGTTGGGATAACAAACGGTTTCGTTTTGGTTGCCACAATAAATATCCTTTGACGGGCCTGAGGCGACCCATAGTCTGCCGAGTTGATGATTTTTGAAGTAAGGAGATAGTTTCGCTGTAACAACTCCATTTCAATCGCCTTGTAGGTATTTCCTCCGTCATGTGTTTTCAGGTTCTTCACGTTTTCAAGAATACACATGCGTGGTGTTTTTGCATCGATAATCTTGAGGATATCGTAAAACAAGTTCCCTTTTTCTTTGTCGTTGAACCCCTCCCCTTTACCGGCAATGCTAAAGGGTTGGCACGGAAACCCCGCACATAAAATATCAAAATCAGGCATCACGTTCGTGTCGATGGCTCGTATGTCCTTCTCGGGCTCCAATCCATAGTTTGACTTGTAAATCTTGCGTATACCTTCGTCGATATCACACGCTAACACACAGGTAAACTTGGAATTGAATGCGGTATGAAACGCACCCAGTCCACAAAAGAGGTCGATGTAACGTATCTCTTTGGAATCGTTCATTCCTTTTGTTCCTTTGTTGGTATTCATTCTTATAGTTAGTGTAAAACATTTATATCATTCAATTTTATATAGACGGTAGACGGTCTTGTCCGTCTGGACCGCTACACGGTTGCGGCCGTGTGAGCCGCTTGGCCTCCGGCCACACATGGTAAGAAAAATAAGATTGTTTTCGTTCCGACCAATCTATTATGGTCACAACCCGACATTTCTTGGGAGCAACTTTACACGTAATCTAAAAGTAGATTCCTTTCGTTTACGTGTAAATTTGGGTTAGGTTACGAGCAGATTACGCCCGAGGAAATGCCGGGTCACATCATAATAGATTGAACAAACTAAAAAACAATATCCTTTTTGTTACCATTCACATCTCAACGCACGGTATTGGGGCGGAGCCCAGGCGGTCCAGACGGACAAGACCGTCTATTATTGGGCGCAAAACTTCTTAATCTCCGCCACCTGGCGTGGTCCATCGTATTCAACCGGGACACCATTCTTGATAAAGACAATCGTGGGGAAACCCTTGACCTTGTATTGGTTTTTCAGGGCCTCTTCCTCGGCGCTTTCTCCTCCTACATTCACCCTTATCACCTGGATACCCATGGCGTAATTTCAGGCGTGACCTCGTTGTCCCACTCGGGCATGAACTTCTTGCAGTGTCCACACCAGTCGGCGTAAAAGAGCACCAGGGTTTTCTTGTCGGGCGTCACCTGTCCCGAAAATTCAGCCGGCTTCACATCCGTAAATCCCTCCTTTAAATACGTGGTATACACGTAATAGAGAAGAAACAACAACACCACCATCACCAACAAACGCGGGAGGTTGTCTTTGGAAAAGAGAGAGAGCGTAGCCTTCATTGATTTTTGCAACTTCATTAGAATAGATTGATATTTTAATATTAACTGTCGTAAACCAAAGAAGTTAACGTTGCTTGAATCACGGGTTTGACGACCTTTACCCCAATCATCACAAAGAACTCTCCGAGAGAAGGAAGTTCGTCTTCGACGGTATATTCCTCGGGTCCAAAGGGTTTGAGTGGATTTTCGATATTGATACCGATAATCTTGGGTATCATCAACACCGTGCCTATCAGGATGGACAATATACCCGAGAGACCCGCAAGTCCTTCTATGGTGATATTCCAGATAGGAACAAGGACAATGTTGGCAATCGAACGGACGGCTTCCGAGAAGTAATAGATGACAATGCCGACAATGATGAGCAATAGTAAAATGATGAGCGACGGACCCATCACAATGATGGTATAGACAAACCATACCAGGAAATTAAACACATACGCAAAAACCAAATAGATGAAACGAGATAAGATAATCGTAAATACGAGAAGGACGGTGATGCTAATGTCCATCGGACAAAAGGTAGCCGCTTTTGCATTCGCATAAATAAGAGAATATAGGTTGTAGGTCATGCCATCCAAGACTTTGTCGGTGAACGTCTGTTCTTCTGGGGGTGGCGCAGCGGCCATCGACGGCTTCGGTAACGATTGAAAAGCATCTTTGATACGCTCCATCTACTATATAGACCGACTATATTTTACCTCTCTTTCCGTAAGATAAGTATTTTAATTTCATTCGATAAATGAAATCAAATGACGCTTCATGTAGGTTTCGAACCTACTACCTTGCGGTTAACAGCCGCACGCTCTACCGATTGAGCTAATGAAGCAAGTCTATGACGGGACTCGAACCCGCAATCTTCAGATTAGAAGTCTGACGCGTTATCCATTACGCCACAAAGACAAGTGTGACCGCTCACAAGAATACATAGAATATGTCTTTAAATACTTATTTTAACGATGTGTTATTGTTATATACGTAGGATTCTTAAAAGAATATCTTCTTTGGATATAGTAGATGATACTGAGAAAAGGAGTCATTGTGGAAACCGTAAACGATAAGACCCAGACCCGGGAAATGACCGAGGATGAAATCAAAGGAATGTTGGGTCACTTACGCTTCAATACTGGCATGTCGCTACCGGACCAACTCATTCATGACTTTATGTCAGAGTCACGGATATTGCCGACCTTTAAAAAGTGTATGCATTTTAACCGAGATGATTTTAACCAGATGGTTCAACCTCTGAAGCCTAAAAAGAAACCAAAGCCAAAGAGGAAGTCCAAGGGGAAGGCCAAATCGAAACCCGAGACAAAACCCAAGGTCAAGGGGAATGGTAAAAAGAAGACCCGTAAAAGAATGTAGACTATGACTACATCCGTAAAAGAGTATAAACAAAATCCATCATCCCTTAGAAATGTACAACCTGTACACCCTGTTCCATGGAGTGTTCACTTACCTCGCGGGGTTTGGACTAAGTATCCTTTTGTTCCCTTTGTGTATTCGACAGAATTTGATGCCCGAAGACGAGTCGAAGCGTATAGACGACTATTACAATAGCCTGTTTTTAGAATACAAGTTTATTCAAGAGCTAGAGGAGGCTCCCATGTCGACCCTTACGGTAGAAGAGTTATCCGCGCTGAGAAACGAGGTTCTCTATTACGAAATCCCGAATCTACACTACAAGGTTCATATGTTTTATGACGCAGAGAAGCATGCCTTTTGTTATTTTTCAGCAAATGAGTTGCCTTATAAATATGCAGACATTGTCTGTCGTCATTACGTGCTTGAACACAAATGTAAACAGGTCTATCTTTTTCCAGAGGAGTCGACCGAGACTGAAAAGGAATCCGAGACAACCACCACCGGTCCTTTCGTCGCCAAGAAAGAGAAACGAAATCTGTTACAAAAAGAACTCAACAAATTCATTTATATGGGAAAGCATGAAATCCCTGTGCCGGTTCCCGAGTTCAAGCCCCTCTCCTTTTTGCAGTTCAAGATTCTAAAACAAAGCTAAGTTAAGCTAGATAAAAATTGACTTGGATTGTTTTCTCTTGAACCGGTAAGGATGGAACAGCCAACTTTGTCTCCGTTAGAGCAAGCCTATGTGGACCAGATGCCACCCTTCGACCGAGTGGTCTTGGAGGTAGCCAAGCGACAACTGGGGATGTCGTTTGACATGAAACGAAGTATCGGCTTTTTGGATTTTATGAAAGAGAAAGAGAAAGACAAAGAGAAGGCTAGCGCTAAGTCTTAAAGGTTAAACGGATTCAAATACTTATTTGGACCGTGTATTTTTTATCGCCTACGATGACCTCCTCGCCTTGTTTTAAAGGGCATAACTTCTCGTTACAAATAGAAAACTCTTTTTGTATCGGGATATACTCCACACCCGTCCATGCCTTGTATACCGTGCCGACCTTGTATAAAGACAGGACCTGTGCGCCGTGAACCAACTCGCCCACTTTGATTTTGGTCGGAGACAAAAGGACGTATAACACTATCGCCCCTACGCAGAGTAATCCGATAAAGGGAAGTAGTTGCATATAGTCTTGACAGAGAATATTATATTATATTATATTTTATCCTGTATCCGTATATGTGGATGAACTTGTTAGGCTTGTTGTTCGTGGTGGTTTGCGTCGTGGTCCTCACACGAGGGAAACGTGAACCTTTTGAACTCAAAAAAATGAATGACTTCTTTGAACTCGCGGACCCCTACATGACGAACATGAATCGTTTGTATCTTTACTTGAACAATACCGGGGTCCGCGGTTAGATAGAGGCCTCGATGAACTGTTCCGCTGTAATTTCGCCTGTATTAATCAGGTTTTGAACCACCCTTGCCATCAAGTGGGCATCGAACACTCCGTCGTATGGCGGGCCATATTCTCTCAGATAATCACGAAACCACGGCTTGAGTTGAATGGACAACTGAATCGGCACCACGGCATCGAACGCAAAGTGAGTAATATTCCTTTTTTCTTGAATATAACTTTCTAACATCGAAGGCGTGTCTAGTGTCGTCTGTAGTTCAAAGACTCGTTGTTGAGAGGTCAAAAAGAGATTGTTGGTTTCTACGGCATGTCCGAACCCCGTCAAGACGCTTCCGGTGAGCACCTTGTAATCCTCAAACACGGCATCGTCCAAGGTCTTGTCGTAATCGTATACCGTTCCAGACGCATCCGTGAAAGTATCGATGCGGTCGGCATAAATAATATCAAAGTTTAAATTTTGTAGCGAAATCGCATTGAGTTGATTGCTTGGAAAGTCTGCCTCCAGCTCCGCGAATTTTCCTCTGGAATAAAGCGAAAGAGCGTTCGTGAGGTTACCCAGAATATACTTGTAATACAAACTGTATCGATAGACACTGCGTTTGAGGTCGAGATAATTCCCGGGAATACCGCCTACCGTAATACCAATCGCGCTCGCCAACTTGGGCGCCGCGGAACAAGACGCAATAATCATATAGTAGACGGAGAGAAGACTTTACCTAGGCCTCGTTAAAGAAGCTCTCTCATGCGGAGATAGACCTTGTAAGCACGGTGGTCCTTGAGGGGATTGTTGCCGAGGCCATACGAGGACGCATTCGTAATCGAAGCACCACCCGAGGTCTTCAGGTTATACTGCACACGAACCGCGAGCAAGTCGTTCTCGTGGAAGGTGACATGGAACTTGTTTCTACGGTAGGAGGTGTTGGCATCCACAAAGTAAACCTCGTCGATTTTGTTGTTGGACAAGTCCGTGAGGAAGGTCGTTTTACGTGCTGCATTCGATACGTTGTTGGTCGTGTTCAAGTTCAGGAAACCCGTCACCAAGTTCTTCGTCGACAGCGCGAGTTTCAGCTCCGTGGAGGAGGCGGCCGTCACCGTAGACAAGTTATTCGTGGAATAAGAACAGTTCGAGGCATTGGTAATAAACGTATTGAAAATGTTTTGAATACTCGCGTTTTTATTGGTAATCGCATCACGCAATACCTGCTCATTGTTAAACAAGTCCACGGTAGTGGCCACGTATCCACCTGTAATCTGTGCGGCCAGGTCCACCACGAAATCCTTGGACACATCATAGCTCATGTTGTAATAGCTCGGCAGCAAATTGGTCGGCAAAACACCTCTTGAGCCAATCTCCGTGTAGGTAATGGCCGAGCTCGCAAAAGGAATACCCGCAAAACAACTGCTGACATTTCCAATGCCATACCTCACGTCTAACCCGTTATCAATATCGGAGACATCGTTCGAGTCAGACCAGAAGGCAAACAACTTGTTGAAGTTGGCCGCCGAGACATCGATAATCGAGATGGCCGAGACATCCGTAATGGTCGTAAACCCGTAATTCGATCCTCCTGAAGCATCGTATCCTTCAAAGGTCGGAATGGCCGTCACGTCGCCCGAGGCATCGCACACCGCTAAATCAAACAAATAATAATTGGTATTTGACCCATCCGCGAATGTATAAAAGGGCGAATTGGCTATAGTCGTCGACTGAGTATAAGAGATGGTGTTCAAACTCGTAATCGTCGTAGGGGTTGTTCCGGTCGTTGCCATATAACATATTTAAATATTAAATAATTATAAGTGTATGTTCCAGATATTCAATGATTTGGCAAAACAAATCCAGGACAAAAAAGAGCAGCCCGACAAAAAGAAGGAGAAGTTAACCTTTGAAGAATTTGCAGAATTGTTTCAACAATGCCCTATACCTGAAGTGGAATATACCAAACATTTTGAAGCCTTCATCCAAACTCTCGAAGTGGAAGATGAAGGCTTTAAAGATGACCTAAAGAAATGTTATGCGCTCTGTTCCTATCGCCTAGACAAGGCCTTGTGGGCACCGGAGCCGGGTGCTGAGACAAAGCCGGAGCCTGAAGTGGAGACAAAATCGGAAGAAAAGCCGGACAAAAAAGTAGAGGCCGAGGTCAAGGCTGAGACAAAGGAAGAGGTCAAGGAAGAGCCTGTCAAACAGACCGGTGGAGGTCACATCCCTGCATGCCTTACCTCCATTCGACTCAAGACCATTGCTTCTAAAAAAAGGGACGAAGTCTTTCGCCAGATTACAGGATAAGTCATAGTATTAGAAATGCTCCTAAAGAAGGAAGGGTTTCACGGGTTTAGGAACGAAGGTATGACTATACTTACCATATTTGGCATATTTTTCTTGGAACCGAAAATACACTCGTTCAAACTCTAGTTTTTTCAGGTTCAGTTCACTGTTCACGATACTGATTTTATTCGACGCGCTAGTATACGTGTAACGCGGGACGTCCATTGATAAAGGCAAAGTTAATTCATTTTGCCTTTCTTCTTTAAAGTCGACGCCATCTTCAAAACCTCGCTAAATGTTTTGCCTGGATTCATCTTTTTGACCTTCATCACGAAAAGATTCCATGAACTAGGGGGACGCTTTCCCTTCTTCGCAGTCTTTCGCTTGCTTTGTTTCGGTTTCGCCATTGTATATTGTATTGATATTTTATTCTTTCGTGGTCTTTCCATCGATGAATAAATAGTATCTCTATATAATGACAACAATATACAATGTCTCTACGTTGAATGCAACGACCATTGAGGCGGGCACCATATGGGCTGAGAATATACGATACATTGGAGATACAAATGGGTCGTATTCTCTGAATACGTTAGGGGACTATGTCTATAACGAATTGAACGATGTCAAGTTTATGAGCACCATCACGACCTACATGAATACACGTCCCTATCCAAACGACACCTATTCGGTCAAACGCATCATGCCCATCTTGCCGCAAAGTCCAGATACACCTGTCAACGCGTCAGACCTCACCACCAAGATTTATGTAGATGAAAAAGTGAATACCTTGAAAACCGTAACCAATACAAGTTTATCTACTTTATCCACATCCTTCAATAATCTATCCACTCGGGTCACGACAGAACTGACGCAGACCAACACTATACTGAACAACGCCTCGAGCCGTCTTACCACTGGACTGGCGACGCTGACGAATCTTATCACCACCAATGTAAACAGTCTTACGGTGATTACAGGAGACCTACAGACGTATGGCGTCAATGTATCGAATCGTTTGGCGAGCGAAGTCACGAGAATTTCGTTACAATCCTTGAACGATATGGCCGGCGTAAATTCTAGGATTACGACCGATGTTTCCAATCTTTCCACGAGAATCTTGAACCTGACTTCTGAGACCAACGCAAACATCTTGAATGTTTCGGATAGACTCACCACGACAGCCGCACAGATGACAACCGTCATAGACAATGTCTCGGTGCGACTCACCTCGTTGTTAAACGTATCGACCAACCTTGCTAGCGTTTCGTCGAGACTTGCTACGATGAATGCCACGTTGTTGAATATTACAGGAGCGGCAGATATCTCCAATTTTACGAATCAATTGACTGAATTGAATGATAAGATCACCGTAAATACCTCAAACATCTCGGACTTGTCCACCTTGAATACCAGCCTCCAAGACCTCGGTAGTCGATTCAATGCCTTTACCGAAGTGGTGAATACCTCTTTTGCCTCGACGGTGTCTCAGGCGTCGGCTTCTTTGGTCACCACCTTGAACGCATCCTTGTCTCTGTTGAATGCATCCATCTCATCGACGAACGCCCTGGTGAACGCATCTTTCGAGAATGTCGTATCGAATCAGTCTATTGTGAATACCTCTTTTTCAAACCTCGCCAACCGTCTTACCGAAGTGAATACCTCTTTTGATATCGTAAATACGTCCTTCACCCGTCTATCCACAAGCGTATCGCAGCTCAACGCATCCGTGAATGCTTCCTTCACCAGTCTAGCCGCAAGTATTGCCCAAGTCAATGCACCCACAAATGCTTCTTTCACGATTCTCGAGACGAATCTCGCCCAACTCAATGCGTCGGTCCTTTCGACCAACTCGACGGTGAATGCTTCCTTTACCAGTCTAGCCACAAGTGTGTCACAGCTTAATACGAGCGTGAATGCTTCTTTCACGAGTATAGCCACCAGTGTGTCACAGCTCAACGCATCAGTCACTTTGACCAACTCGATGGTGAATGCTTCTTTCACGAGTCTAGTCACCAGTGTCTCGCAGCTTAACGCATCGGTCACTTCGACCAACTCGACGGTGAATGCTTCTTTTACGAGTCTAGCCACCAGTGTCTCGCAGCTTAATACGAGCGTGAATGCTTCTTTCACGAGTCTAGCCACCAGTGTCTCGCAGCTTAATACGAGCGTGAATGCTTCTTTCACGAGTCTTGTCACCAGTGTCTCGCAGCTCAACGCATCAGTCACTTTGACCAACTCGACGGTGAATGCTTCTTTCACGAGTCTAGTCACCAGTGTCTCGCAGCTCAACGCATCAGTCACTTTGACCAACTCGACGGTGAATGCTTCTTTCACGAGTCTAGTCACCAGTGTCTCGCAGCTTAATACGAGCGTGAATGCTTCCTTTACAAGTGTAGCCACCAGTGTCTCGCAGCTCAACGCATCAGTCACTTTGACCAACTCGACGGTGAATGCTTCCTTCACCAGTCTAGTCACCAGTGTCTCGCAGCTTAATACGAGCGTGAATGCTTCTTTTACGAGTCTGGTCACCAGTGTGTCACAGCTTAACGCATCGATGAATGCTTCCTTTACAAGTGTAGATGCAAGATTATCACAGCTCAACGCATCAGTCACTTTGACCAACTCGATGGTGAATGCTTCCTTTACGAGTCTAGCCACAAGCGTATCGCAGCTCAATGCGTCAGTCACTTTGACCAACTCGATGGTGAATGCTTCCTTTACCAGTCTATCCACCAGCGTCTCGCAGCTTAATACGAGCGTGAATGCTTCCTTTACCAGTCTAGCCACCAGCGTATCGCAGCTCAATGCGTCAGTCACTTTGACCAACTCGATGGTGAATGCTTCTTTTACGAGTATAGTCACCAGTGTGTCACAGCTTAATACGTCCATGAACGCATCCTTGTCTCAGTTAAACACGACCTTCACCGTCAGCAACGCCTCGGTCAAATCTATCGCTCGTTCCTACCTCGTGATTGAAGGCGAAAGCACGCCAACTGGACAGATATTATGGTCATGTGGGTCGTCCTCTCCAATGGTGGGTAAATTCGGATTGTATCTTCCCACAAGTGGTGTCATCCATTCGATTGTTGGACTCAGCAACACCGAGATTGGTGCCGTAAACTCATTACAGGTCATGTTGTCCTCCTGTACGCTCACCGACAATACTGCCCCCCTTCGCCTGATACAGTTTTCAAAAATAAATGGCATGTTAGTCGCACGGAATTACGACGATATTCCGTTACTTTGGGAGGATAATATTCTTCTTTTGGTAGACGCGGTTGGCAAGGACCTCAATAATACCATCATCCCGATTCCGGCAAATATTCGGTTTCGAATGACGATGGAGTTTGAAAAGACACCCTATTCCTCGCTTGCACCCAAGTATGTCTTCAATACCTATGAAGATATCGGTCTATTTACCTATTTTCCAAATCCTTACATTCTTTCTCCTACCGACCTACAAGTCACCCTCATCGTAACCAGTATCATTGGAAATCCTCGATTTGAAGCATTGAGCTACCTCACCAACACCTATAGCAATGATTCATTTGTTCTCTTAGGCGGATACAAACCACTCACGGTGGGCACGATGACGTTCACGGTGCCGGGTAGCACGAGCAGATTCATTTCTCTTCAACTGACCCTTCCCTCAAGATCGACCGACGCATTCACGGTGAGTTCTTTCAAAATCAACGGTCGAGAGCAACTCGATGTGATACCCTTTGTTAAAAAATACTTTTAAGAAATGAACAAAACAGTAAATATAGTATGATTATATAATGACCCTTAGGTATCCCGATTCACATTACCTTAAGTCGAGTAATAAGCGTATATTCGAAGTAGAAGAAAAGCTATATGATGTATCGGGTGTTTTGGACAAAGCGAACGTATCGGTCCTCACGCTGGCGTCAAGCGTCTCGCAACTTAATGCGTCGGTGACGACTCTAAACAATGTCTCGTTTAATCTCAACCAACTCTCGAATCGAATTGACACCCAAAACACGGTCAAACTAGTATGTAACGACATTTCCTGTAGTCAAATCTTTTGCACCCAGGTCTTCACCACCAGTGACTTGAACAAAAAAACCAATATTGCCTCCTGTGACCTTGGAATCCATTTCCTGGATACCTTGCGACCGGTCTCGTTTACCTACACGGACAATCCAGACAAGGTCTTTTATGGGTTCGTTGCGCAAGAAGTGAAAGAAGCCCTTGTGCAAGACGACAAACGCCCCGAACGTTATGGATTGTGGACGGAAGAACAAGAGACCCAATATTTGTCTCTACAGGAGCTCATTTCGCCTCTGGTCAAGTCGCTACAAGAGGTCCATGCTCGACTGAGACAAGTCGAGGCACAACTCCAAGTATAAGTATTTTAATTTTAATCCGTTTAACCCATCAAAAGAATGTCCCTTTCTATTCTAATGTCGTGTAGCATCATCATCCCTACCTACAATCGTAAAAAGTTTTCTCGATTGATTTCGCAAAACATACGTATTCAGACGTATCCGCACATTTTAGAAGTGATTGTGGCCGATGACGGTGACGAGTCGGAACGATTGCAACTGGACGTGCCTTACCCTATACAATACGTGCGATGCGAGAGAATGCCCATTGGTAAAAAACGAAACCTCTTGGCCTCTTTGGCGAAAGGACATTTCATCGCACACATGGATACCGACGATGTTTATCTGTCGAGCTACTTGTCGACCTCCATCGAAAAGTTGAAAACCAAAGAAGCAACGGGGACCAGTGACATGTTGTTTTTGTTCAAGGACGGGTATACGGGTGCGATGCGAAACCTCCTGCTCAGCATGGCCAACGAAGCCACTCTCGTGTATACGAAACGGTTCTGGGA
>Ga0247722_10001749_pt1 | contig 11738 bp, 6 predicted proteins | sample MSEWelMarce3H_FC_FD_189094 | JGI IMG/M metagenome (GOLD analysis project Ga0247722, IMG submission 189094) | Subsurface sediment microbial communities from gas well in West Virginia, United States - MSEEL Well Study Marcellus 3H_FC | ecosystem: Environmental > Terrestrial > Deep subsurface >... | reverse complement strand
TCCATTTCCAGGAGTGATTGTACCCAACAAGAAAGCATCAGTTCCGTCACGTTGCATTCCCCCAACGGCAAAACGGTCATATTGGTACAATTCCAAACCAGATGCTGAACCGGTGTTCTGGTCAAGCCTGAGTGCATTGTAAATGGAGTTGACGCCCAACTCTGTGAGGTTGTCCGTCGTCCACATGGTCTCACTTCCAAGTTGATCGTATGGTTCAGTATCGAGCAGGTCTTTCTGGCAGCTGCTGAAAGCAACTGAAACCAGCGAAAGCATAATGAGTATCTTTTTCATATAATATCTTTTTCTTGTTGATTAGAAGGTAACATTGAGTCCAAAAGCAAACTGCTTCATCGTTGGGTAAGTGATGCTTGCACCCAATTCAGGATCCAGTCCGGGGAAAGAAGTGATCATAAAAAGATTCTCTCCGCTGAAATAAACCCTTGCCCTTTGAATGGCCAACCTGCCAACAATATTGGAAGGAAGATTATACCCCAATTGTACATTTCTCAGTTTCATCCAACTGCCATCAAACAACCACCAGTCGCTGCCCACCGCATTTTGGGCATCTGCAACCTTCAGCCTTGGATTTTTCCCGTTGATGTTGTTTTTGGGATCCGCTGGATCGGCATCATTGTAATAATACCGGCTTTTCACTACATCGGCATTGATGGCATTTCCCCAAACTACTGCAGAGTTGTTATAACCAATCGAGTTGAACTGAATTTGGTGTCCGGCAGCACCTGAGAAAATCAATGAAAGGTCAAAAGATTTCCAGGTAAAATCTGCAGCAAATCCAAACACATATTTGGGCAATGTTGAGGTATTGGTAAATTCCCTGTCAAATGAATTTCCATAATCCCCATCACCATTCAGATCAGCGTACAATAAATCTCCATACCAAATGGCATCCTTTCTGATGGAGGTACCCGGGCGCAATTTGTAGCCTGCCGCCAGCATGGCTTTGGCCCAATCCAAATCACCGGTTGTTCTGATCATACCATCTTTTGGACCACCATTGATATTAACAGATCCATCCGCATTGGCATATACCCCAGTTCCTTTATAGGTCTTGTAAATATAATGTTCGCCAATCATCTTGCCTTCCAGCGCTCCAGAATTGTAAACAGCACTCAGGTTGGATTGGTAGGTTTTTACACCAGCTGCATCAGTAACATAACCTTCAACCAACTTGCCCCTGAACTTGTTAACCTCGTTGTCGGTGTAAGCAAAGTTTCCTGAAAGATTGTACCTAACAGCGCCAACCTTTCCTTTTGTACCAAGGGTGATTTCAAATCCCTGGTTTTGCACACCGGCAAGATTAACCGTGGGCGCAGATGCTATACCTGCTGTAATGGGTATGGCAATGGTGGACAAAATTCCATCGGTATTCCTCCTGAACACATCGATTTCCACATTAAGTTTGTTGCCAAACAAAGATGCGTCAATACCGATGTTCTTGATATTGGTTGATTCCCACCTCAAATCAGGATTGGAGAACCTTCCAACAGCCAGACCGGAGGCCTGAACATTGTTGAAAGAATACAAACGGGGTGAGTAGGTTGCCTGCCAGTCATAGTTCCCTGATGCATAACTTCCCAATTCTCCCCATGATCCGCGCAGTTTGAGGTTGTTGATCCATTTGATGCCATCCATGAATTTTTCTTCTGAGATTCTCCATCCTGCAGAAGCAGAAGGAAAATATCCAAAACGACTCTCGGGTGCGAAACGGGAAACGCCATCATAACGCAGGTTTCCTTCCAAAAGATATTTTCCCTTGAAGGCATAGTTGACACGACCAAACATGGAGCGGATGGCCCAATCGTTTTCACTACCAGAAGTTGTCGTTGGTGTCAATACTGCACTGGGAACATATAAACCATAGTCAATCATACCCTGCTTGGATGCAGAAATATTGTAATAGTTGTAGTACAGTTGGTTGTAACCGACAAACGCTGACAGGTCATGGTCCTTGCCCAATGTTGTGGTATAGCGCAATACATTGTCAAGTGTGATCTGGTAGTTTTTATCGTAGCTGTAGGTAGAAGAGAGATTCGCAGGATTCGGCTCGAAAGTCATTTGTGTATTTGTGGCAAAATTCCACCTGACACCTGCATTCGGATTTGTTCTTGCCCGGTATTCATTCTGGCGCATTTGATAGTTGAAACGGGTTTCAAATGACAGCCCTTTCAAGATATTTGCAGTAGCGTACAAGGTGGTGTTGAACCTGGACGTCTGGTCTTTGCCCAACCTGTTGTTGAGGAAAGAAAAAACATTGTTCGCCTGCTGGTTCTCTTCTGAAATCTGGGCATAGCCGTATTTTCCACCGTATTGCGGAATGATTCCAGGCGTAGTTGCACGGAGATAGGTGAAGGCATCCGATACGTTGCCCATATCATCGTCTTGAAACAATGCAAATGTTTGTGAACCTACCGTGAGAAACTTTGTAACCTTTGATTCGATATTGGACCTGAACTGAAAACGTTGGCTACCCGTATTTTCAATGGTACCCTGATTGTTCAGGTATCCGACAGACAAGAGATAGGTGGTTTTATCTGATCCCCCATTGATGGAAACATTGTGGTTTTGTACCAATCTTTTGGAAAAGAAAGCGTCAGCCCAATCTGTATTGGGATATGCCAGAAAGTTGGGAACTCCGATTGGATTCAATGCATCAGGAATCTTGCTTGTAGAATCCCATGCGGCAATGTTCAGTGCACTGTATTTTGCCGCCTGACCAAGGTTGGTATGGGCCTCATTGGTATAGCGCATGTGGTCGGCATAGCTGGTAACAAAGTTGGGCATATTCATCGGGCTGGTGGTCGAGTAAATGCCACTGTAAGCCACCGATAATTTATTGCGTGTTCCTTTCTTTGTAGTAATCAAGATAACACCATTACCCGCCTGGGATCCATAGATGGAAGCCGATGCGGCATCTTTCAACACGGAAACAGATTCAACGTCCTGGGGATTGACTGCATCCAGGGCGCCAATCACCCCATCGATGATGATCAATGGGCTGGAGCTGCTCAATGTTCCTCTTCCCCTTACAATAATGGATGCACCATCAGATCCTGGCTGACCAGAACCTTGCTGAACGGATACGCCAGAAAGCAGACCGGCCAATGAGGTGGAAAGATTTGTAATGGGCCTGTCTTCAATTTGTTTGGCAGTAATCGTGGAAACTGCACCAGTCAGGTTGACTTTTTTCTGAACAGCATACCCTACTACCACTACAGACTCCATGCTCTCTTCAGTAGGATCAAGTTTAACATCCAGCGCCGAGAGCCCTTTTAAAACAACAATTTCTTTGGTCACATAACCAACGCTGGATACCGTGATGCGATCTCCTGTTTTAACATTGATGGAATAGGCACCATTGGCATCAGATTTTGTGCCTGCCTTGGTTGAATTGTTGATCAATGATGCTCCGGAAACTGGTGAGTTGTCTTTGGATGACACCACTACTCCCTTGAAAACAGTTTGGGCATAACTTAAAGACGAGATGACGATTGCCACGACGAATAGCAAAAGCTTCCTGATGTTAATCAGTTGCATACAACGTTGATTTGATGAATAAATAATTGAGGGGGTGTAGGTTGATAGAGAACACTAAAGTAGGTAAAATGGATTGGTAAAAAAAAATAAACAAATGGTTACAGGCTACCGTTCGAGAAGATCCTCTTCCAGCTGTTTCAGGATGAATGGCTTTCATTTACTTTTATTTAAACAATCCTGTATTTCCCTTTTCCCACAATGGCATCAATTGCCTGACAAGATCAGGAGCTGATGCAGCAATATTTCGCTGTTCCGCCGGATCAGAGAAATGATCATACAGTTCAATGGCGGGCTCTTCCTTTCTGAAATATTTGGTCAACCTGTAACGATCCGTTCTCATAGTGATTCCTCTGTTGAAATAACTGTATGCAACCTCTTCCGCTTTGTTTGGCTTATTGTTAATCCTGTCTGTGAAACTTCTTCCATCCATTGCATAGGGCAAAGGCACATTACACCATTCCAACAACGTCGGAAACAGGTCGACGCTTTCTACCACATTCCCGACTGCGCCCTTTGCATGCTGTTTTCCCGGCAATTTGATGATGAGCGGACTTTGCAGGGAATATTCAAACAAGGTATGCTTACCCCAGACACCATGATCTCCCAAATGCCAGCCATGGTCACCCCAAAGCACCACAATGGTGTTTTTATCCAATCCATTTTTTTTGAGCTCATCCAATACCCTGCCCACTTGTGCATCAACATAACTGATGGCAGCATAATAGGCATGAACCAGCTTTTTTGAATAGGCATCAGAGATGGGGTGTTCTAATGTGGGCTGTTCATCACCTGATGTATAGCTGTTAAATTCACCATTGTTTTGCAGGCTGGCCATTGAGATCCCATTGGGTGGTGTTCTGGATGTTGCCAAAGGCATATCTTCCCTGTTGTAAAGTTTCCAATAAGCATCGGGAGCAGTGAAGGGCAAATGGGGTTTGAAAAATCCTACACCAAGAAAAAAAGGCTGGTCACTTTTGGAGCATTTTTTCAATTGTTCAATGGCCAGCGCTGCGGTCAATCCATCTGGATAACCCATATCATCCACATTCCCCTTCTCATACGGTGGAACTTTACCTTTCATTGTTTGCCGGCTTTCTCCGCTGGCGTAACCAAAAAAGGCATCCCATCCGTCTTTCCATTTCCCAGGATTAAACAGGAATTCGTTCCAGCTATGGGGTAACTCCATTACATCACCAGGAGCTTCATTATACCCGTATACACGCCCATCCACTGCGTGGCTGATTTTCCCAATACCAACTGTATAATACCCATTTCTTTTCAATTGGTGCACCAGGGATTCCGGCCTTGTTGTTTCAGGTCTGCCAACGGTTTGCTTTTCAAATACATTGTTATTGATTTGTATACCATTTCTGGGCCTTAATCCGGTTAACAACGCAGCGCGGGAAGCACCACAGGTAGGCACCTGAACATAATGATGGGTGAAATACATGCCCTGGGATGCGAGCCGATCAATATTCGGAGTCTGGACAATTCTATTCCCATATATACCCAGGTCAGGACGAAGATCATCAATGGCCAGGAAAAGTATATTGGGCCTGTCTGCCTTCCTGGATATTCCTTTTCCAGAAAGACTGAAAAGGGAAACCAATAACAAAAAATATTTCATGGCTGAAACTTAAAATATTAGTCAATCAATGCACAAGATTCTTCTCCAACTCCTCAAGAGAAACGCCACTTGTTTCTGGAACTTTTGTGAATACCCAGATCAATTGCAAGACCATCATCCCTGCAAAAAAAGCAAAGATGGGCCATGGATTGTCTTTAAAGATTCCATCTTCTGCATCTAAAAATACAGGAGTAATCAAGGTGATCAGTGCTGCAAAAACCCAATGCACACTGGCACCGAAAGACTGGCCCAGTGCCCTGATCTGATTGGGAAATATTTCTGAAATAAAAACCCAGATGACAGCCCCTTGCCCTATTGCATGTGATGCAATAAATACAAGCAAAAACGAAAGCAGGAATTCGGGTGAAGTGCTGGCAAAAAAAGCCCAGGCCACCATGGAAAGACTGATGATATAACCAAGGGAACCAATGACCAACAGTGTTTTCCGACCAAGTTTGTCTATCAGGTACAAACCAACAAAAGTAAACACCAAATTGGTTCCTCCTATTGCAATGGAGTTGAACAAGGAATCTTTGGCTGCCAATCCCGCACGCTCAAGAATTTCTGGTGCATAGTATAAAATGAAATTGATTCCGGAAACCTGGTTAAAAAAAGCAATTGTGAAAGCAAGTCCGATGATCCGTTTGTTGCGTGCAGCAAAAAGCGTCTGTTTGGGCAAGCCTTGATCAGCCGTCTTTCTTCCTTCCAGCCAACGCGGACTTTCGGGGATGCCCAAGACCATCAATGTATAGACAAGCGAAGGAATCGCCATTACGCCCAACATCCAGCGCCAATCATTGACACCTCCAACACCAACGAGAAAATAATTCGACAGAAATGCAACCAGGATGCCAAATACGATATTGAATTGGTACATGGCCACCAACCTACCCCTTGAAGCAGGCGTTGAGATTTCTGAAATATAGGTAGGGGCTACAACCGAAGAAACACCAATTCCTATTCCCCCGATGAACCTGAAAAAAGAAAACATATATGGATCCTGTGCCAATGCAGAACCAATGGCAGAGACGCTGAAAAGTATGCCAATCCAAAACAATACTTTTTTTCTGCCGTATTTTTCCGTTGGAATCCCTCCAAAAACAGATCCCAATACAGTTCCCCAAAGCGCCATAGACATGATGAAGAAACCATGAAACAATGGAGTGGTATGCCACAATTCTTTTATAGGAAGGTTGGCCCCGGAGATGACCACTGTGTCAAATCCGAAAATGAATCCTGCCAAGGCAGCGATCAATGAAATACCAAAAAGGCTTTTCCCGCCTGAAAGTTTACCGTTGTTTTGGGAGTTATCCATTTGCAGTTATTTTGATGCAGTAATTTAAGCATAAATTGATAAAACCCTCGCCCATTAAAAGCAATCAAGCGTTGATGATTTGGGCTGGCTTTGCAGTTGCGTTGGATTTTGACTTTTTAAATGTTTTAAATAACTTGTAAATCAAATCAACACATGAACCGCAGAAATTTTTTTGATTTTATTTCCAATATACGCACAGATAAAGCCTCAACTGTTGATCTGATCATAGCAGGTGGTGGACTGGGAGGAGTGGCAGCAGCCTTGGCAGCCCTGAGAAATGGCCTGAGTGTTGTCCTGACGGAAGAGACCGATTGGATAGGCGGACAAATTACCTCCCAAGGTGTTCCACCGGATGAACATCCATGGATTGAAACACATGGTGCACCAAAATCCTACCGTGATTTTCGCAATTTGGTTCGCGAACACTACAAACGTTTTTATCCGCTTACAGAGGAGGCAAAAAAAAGACCTTTCCTCAACCCTGGTGATGGTGCCGTTTCACGGCTTTGTCATGAACCCAGGATTGCACAGGCTGTGATGATTGAAATGCTGACACAGTACCTGAGTTCAGGACAACTTACCTTGTTGCTGCAACACAAAGCGCAGAAGGCAATGGTATCCGGCAATACCGTTGCTTCGCTTTTGGTCAAGGATTTGAAAAAAGGAAAATCAACTACCCTTTTTGCAAAGCATTTTATCGATGCCACCGAACTCGGCGATTTGCTTCCCCTCACCGGAACCGAGTATGTTACGGGTACCGAATCAAAAGCTGAAACAGGCGAACTGCATGCACCAGAAAAAGCAGACCCTACGAACAACCAATCCTTCACCATGTGTTTTGCCATGGATTATGTGGAAGGTGAAAACCATATCATTGAAATGCCCAAGGACTATGCCTTTTGGAAAGACCATGTACCGCCGCTATCCCCGGCATGGTCCGGTAAATTGCTCAGCCTTGAATACTCCAGCCCTACTACACTTCAACCGAAGGCACTTGGATTTCATCCTGAAGGCATTCCCACTGGAGAAAAACTGAACCTTTGGAACTACAGAAAAATCATCAACAAAAATAATTTTCTGCCCGGTGTATACAAGAGTGATATCACCATCGTCAACTGGCCCCAGAATGATTACATGCTGGGAAACATTGTAGATGTCAGCGAAAAAGAATTCAACAAACATGTTGACCGGGCCAAACAACTCAGCCTTTCATTGCTCTACTGGTTGCAGACAGAAGCACCAAGATCGGATGGCGGAAAAGGCTGGCCGGGCCTGCGTTTGCGAAATGATGTGATGGACACAGCAGATGGTCTGGCACAGTATCCCTACATCCGTGAATCAAGAAGGATCAAGGCAGTATTTACCATTCTTGAAGAACATGTTGGAAAAGAGCAATCTTCACAATCGTCCCTTCCTAAAAACAACAGAGGGTCTGCGCGCTTTGAAGACAGTATTGGCATTGGATATTATCATATAGACCTGCATCCAAGTTCTAACGGAAACAACTATATCGATTTTCCTTCGGTACCCTTTCAAATTCCATTGGGCGCCCTGCTTCCCATCAGAATAGAAAATATCATCCCAGCCAACAAAAACATTGGCACCACCCATATCACCAACGGGTGCTACAGGCTGCATCCCGTGGAGTGGAGCATTGGCGAAGCTGCAGGATGTCTGGTTGCCTATGCACAAAAAAATGGAATACAAACAAGAGCGGTAAGGAGCAATCCTCGTCACTTATCTGCATTCCAGTCTTTTATCAGGGCCCAGGGCATCGAAACCGATTGGCCTGATATCCAGTGATTATTTCCTCAGCTTTGACAACAACCAGTTCGTATATTTTGCGCGTTGCTCTGCATAGGTCCAATGTCCGGTATCGTGAAAAATGGATGCCTGCTTTGGTGCCTGTATCGAATTGTATGCAGCGTAAAAAGAAGTGGGCGGGCAGGTTTCATCGTTGAAGCCCCATGTATAATACCCTTCGATGTTGACGGCCTTTGCAAAATTGACCACATCATAATAGGCCAGGGTATTGATGACTTTTGGATTGCTGGTATTGGCAACATTGTTGGCACTCAGCATATGTGGCCATCCTCCGGCACGGTTGGCAGCATAGCCGGTAAGGTCACAGAGTGCAGGGTACATGGCAGCCAGGAATTTAACACGCTTGTCCAATGATGCGGTAATGATGCTCAAGGCTCCACCCTGGCTTCCCCCACTCACAGCAAGTGTTTGACGGTCAAACTCAGGCAAGCTGAAAATAAGGTCGTTGGCGCGTATTGTATTGGCATAGACCCGCTTGTAATAATACTTGTCGCGGTCGTCCATGTTATTGGTAAAATAACTTTTCAATCCTCCAGTGGTAAGATCAGCATAAACCGATGGATCAAGGATGACGGAGATGCCATGTATACCAATCGTCAATACAATCACTCCCTGGTCGGCCAATTCAAGATCCGGACCATAGGCACGCACTCCTGCGCCGGGTACCTGCAAAACAGCTGGATATTTTCTTCCTGCCGCTTTAGGAATGCAAAGAATACCATAAATCCTGGATCCACCATAGCCCTGGCAGTTCACATGGTAGACATTTGTTTTTGCGGATGAACGCTCAGGGAGCAAGGTCATTTTGGTATCCAGTGGAAGCTTTGCGAGTTCAGCGTTGGCTGCATTCCAGAATGCGTCAAAATCCGCGGGCTTACTTACCACCGGCTGGATCTTGCTGATCTCATAACCCGTTGTGGTAAGGTTACGGTATTGTTTTCCATCAATAACAACAGTGGCCACACAACGCAGGAAACCAGGCTCTTTCATGGCAATGCCAGCGGTAGTAAACTTACCATCTTTCAGCAAAACCGAATCATCCTTTACAGGCTTCATTCTTTCAGGCCCAATTTGATAATGGACCATGACATTCTTTTGCGGTACGCCAAACTTCAACACCTGAATGGTAAAAGTGGAAGGCTCTCCCATTTTGTATTCCCAGTTGTCGTGGTCAGGAGTGATGACAATATTGATGGGTTGAGCGGTGGGCTGGGCTACTGCGAAAACGCAGGATAAAACAACGATGAGCAAGGAGATTGACTTGTGAAAACGCATGGCAGTTGAATTTAATGATATAGAAAAAATCAATAATAGTATCCGAATATGATGTTCATCTCATCTTCACTGGTAAGGCCAAAAGAAACCGCTTTTGATGAATTGTTGTAATAGGTAACTTCTGAAGTAAGACCTTGTCCGGGTTGCAATACAATGGGTGTTAAAAAAGGTTTTACAAAAGGATGGAGCCAATCGGTATTGGTATAGACGAGTTCTCCATTACGGGGTCCGCCAGCAATTTTGATATCAAATTTTTCACCAAAACGGTGAAAATGCGACGTCAACATTACCACTCTTGTTACAGCAGTAAATGTAAACGTCTTGGAAAAAGTCTTTCGCTGCCCGGCAGGAATGGAGATGTCAAGATTGTTCAAGTCGAGTGTCTTTGCAACAAACTGAACGTTGGATACAGGAATGGTATGAAAGTTGACATAATTCTCACCCTTCAGCAACAAATTTGTCTTGTTGAAATAATGGGCATTGAGATCAAGGGGTGTAGCGGGATCAAGCTTAAGCGCCACGCCGGCAGGCAAGGTGACGTCTGAATTGACATCCGTTCCACCGCCAAAAAAGATATGGTTCTGCATTTCCCCTGCAGTCTTCAAATTGAGTGATCCATCCAGGTTGCGGATATCGCGCATAACATTGGGCTGGGGAAGCACAGTTGAATTGCGAAAGCCATACACAACGAAATGGTGGCTATTGGAGCGTCCTTTCATCTCTATTCGGTTGACATATACCGCTTCTGTATTAGGCGTGTTGGAACGGAGGAAAACTTCACGTTCAAAATTCTTGGGTACATCAAAAAGATCAATCTTCATTTGAAACCCTTTTCCGACCGCAGGTGCGGCAAGGGGTGTAATGTCTTGCTGACAGGCTGAACTGTCTTTCAAAACAGTGGTACTGACGCCAGTTTCAGTTGCAGTTGCTCCTGCATTGATCCATCGCTTGATAAATTCCACCTGGCCCTGGGTAAGATAGTTTCCTCCCAATGGCATTTGGCTTCCGAAATTGGCTGTGGAACCATGGTGAGAGATCTGGCAGGATATTTTATGGAAAAGAAAACTGTTGTCTGCATCAAAAGGCTTTACCAATTGGAGCTTAAGGGCAGCAGCAGCCGGATTTTTCGCCATTTTACCAACGAGGTTGGAAAATGCATTCCCCTTGGAAAGCACAAGACCATGTTGGGCGTAGCTCGCATCAGCGGTGGAAGCATGGCATCCGGTTGTAGCGCAAGATGTGGCCAATATTTGGTCCTCAATGATCTCAAAAGAAAGCATTTCTGCAGTACTTTCAACTGTCTTTTTTTCACATGAATTCAACGCAAGCGCCAGTACTGAAAACATGAATATGATAGAAGCCAAGGGTTTCATCCTGTAAATGTATTTAACCTCTAATATAATTTTATTTGATGAAATATGATACAATGCATACAATAACAAAGGCCAGTTGAATTTCGTTTTCAACTGGCCTTTGTTTTATGGACCCGAAAATGCGTTTGGCAGAACCAATTACTTTGTTATCTCAATTTCTACCCTCCGGTTCTTTTTGGCTTCTTTTTTATCGCGGGTTTCTACAACTGGCCTGTCCTCACCAAAGAAATCAATTGTGACCCTTTTAGGATCAATCCCCAGCTTTTTGAGGAAACTTCTTGCAGTTCTTGAGCGAACTGATGACAGTTTTTTATTATATCCTTCTCCACCCTCAACATCAGTATGCCCATACAATGAACATCTGTAGGCATCATTTTCATTCATTTTTGCCTTTACCTCTTCCAATACCAGTGCACTTTCTTCAGTGATCACATGTTGATCAAAGTCAAAATAAATGATATACTTGAATACTTCAGGTGCAGGAGGAGGAGGAGGTGGTGGTGGTGCAACAACCACAGGCTTCTTGTCCTTCAAAACAATATCACTGAGTGGTTTACCTGTAAAATTATTACTGGTATTGAAATCAATACTCGGCTGGCCACTTGGATCGATTGCAACAATACGGTACTCCCTGTTGGGGCGACCAGTGAATGAATATTTCCCTGAATCATCCGTGAGGGCAGATTCAACAACAACAAATTCGCCGTTATCATTCTTTTCATAAAGACTCACCTTTACACCAGGCTTGCCACTATTTGTCTCCTCACTC
>Ga0247722_10001748_pt1 | contig 11744 bp, 10 predicted proteins | sample MSEWelMarce3H_FC_FD_189094 | JGI IMG/M metagenome (GOLD analysis project Ga0247722, IMG submission 189094) | Subsurface sediment microbial communities from gas well in West Virginia, United States - MSEEL Well Study Marcellus 3H_FC | ecosystem: Environmental > Terrestrial > Deep subsurface >... | reverse complement strand
ATATTATTGAGGTTAATAATCCTTCAATTTTAAAGGCTAATAAACTTAAATAAAAACAAATTACAAGATTTATAAATGTATTTAAACAAAAAAATGCAGTGAATACATAAATGAAATTAGTTTTTAAATAGTTTGGCTTTTTTCTAATGTAAAAATAAAATCTACATATCAATAGAAATATTCCAAGACCAACGGAAATACCGATTAAACTAACAAAATCAAAAAACAAACCTAAACCTTGAAACATTCCTGTTTTTTCTGTTAAATAATCATAGAAGAAATACAATGTAATAGAGTTAATAATTACAAATGTAATTAGTGAATATTTATAAATTTTTTCTTTCATATAATTATGTTTTTTAAGCGGTTTTCAAGAAGTGTCGAGTCAAGCTGTACAACCTGAGTTTAACTCCATTGATTACAATTCATTACTTGGCTTTCTGCCGCAAAGAAACTCTAGTTGTTAGCAGGCGTTGCTTATTTCTCAATCTTTTCCCCAGTTATTAAATCAATTAAAATCGGGACTTTTTTCGAAATTTTCTTATAATAACCATCAGCAACAACTGCATGCCCAAAACCACAACCAAAATTATAATCTGCGGTTTCCTCAGTAACAGTTATTCCTTTTTTGTCAAATTTAAAAGTGATTTTACACGTTGGGTCAGATTCAGGATCAGTATAAATTACTCTATTTTCTTTGTAAATTAAAGTGTCTATAAATGAGCCTGAGTTATAACTTGGCGCACCCTTATTTACTTCAAATGACATTATTATTTTTTCAGAATTTATTTTTTTAACTTGAATTTCTCCCGAATAACCGTACACATCGTCATCTTTCTTTTTATATATTCCGTTAAATTTATATGTCCCTGTGGGTTCAATATAGAAATTTTGTGTATTGAAGCTTGTCAATACAATGATAAAAAATAAAGAAAGAAGTAATTTATTCATAGGGTTGTGTTTGGCATTCTTGTTCTCAATTTATTACTTGGTTAAATCCCATCATTCCATTCTCACATTTTGAGTTGAATATCACGCCATATTTAAACAATATGTGACAAAAATTAAGACCGTATTTTGCAAAATGTTTTCTAAAAAACTTGTTTTCAAGTCTATCAAGTTCGTCTGTGTTTTTTTTATATTCCATTTTATAGGGCTTTATTTTGGAATTCCATATTTTCATTAATGCCCTTCCTTGATTTGATATTTCAACATATTCGTTATAATGGTAATCGTAATATTGGTCGTTAAGGTCTGATAGGATTTCTATTTCTTCATTTGTTAACGCTCGCTTAGTTTGAATACTGTCTTTTATCTCTTCAAGTATCTCTTCTCTTTGGTCTGAGTATTCATAGAATTTTTCAGAAATCAGTTCTCTCTGTTTAGTTATTTTTGGAAGGCTATCAATGATATTTTCTTTACTTATTAACTTTTCAATTTTATCGGCTGATTTCATTTCGTAATTGTCAAAATTTAGCCGTTCAAGTGCTTCTTTTGTTCTAAATTCAAATATTCTTGCTTCTGCTTTTTCAATTAAATACTCAGAAATCTTGTCATAATCCTGTATCTGTTGTTCTATTCTATAGGCTTCAAATAAGGAAGTTACATTGATTATTATCTCTTTAATTTGTCCAGAATTAGAATTTTTTACTGTCAGAACAACAAAATGAGGAGCTGTTGAAAATCCTTCTTTTATCACTTTTTGAAAAGTCTGTTCAGCCTTATTCTGTCCAAATGAAACTTGGCAGAAAAATATTAAGGTCAATATGAAAGTTAATCTTTTCATTGTCGTTCTTTATGCTTGCACACAACTTTTAAATACACTAAAGTTCTTGCGCTTTTATATTTTTTGTTTGGCAAATAACTTTAAAACAGATTATTGTTTTTGTATATTTTTCAAAAGTAAGAAAAATATTTAATTGTGGTGGTTTTGTTTGATGTATTTTTAAAATTTTAAATCATTTTTGAGATTCCTACGGAATGACAACTTTGCGGATGAAGTTGGTGGTTATGGTTACGGAAAGCTAGCTGTTTTTTTGCCACGGATTTGGCTGATTTCAGCGGATTTCAACGGATTTTATTTGGTGCGTTTAACGGCTAAGGGATTCCTACGGAATGACAACTTTGTGGATGTCAATATCAATATCAAAAATCAATTGGTTTAACCACAAATTAGCACAAATTTATGGACTCTGTGACTCTTTAACTCTTTAACTCTGCAACTTTGCAACTCCAAAAAAAGTCATCTGAAAAACTACTTGTCTGTTGTAGCCCCGTCCCGAAGCGTCGGGAGAGCCGATATCCTCCTGAAGCCCCTTAGGGCGAGGGAGATAAAGGCGAAAACGGGACTAAATGTGTTTTGTAATTTGTATGTGTGCTTCTTAAAAAAAAAAACGGAAACTATTGAACGTTAGTTTTGTGGGTTAAAATTCACCTCCGCCACCTTCGTTGTCTTGGTTTAGTTTTTTGACTGGTTTTTCTTTTTCGTTTTTTAACTTGTTGAATCGGTAGGTGAATGAAAGTGTAAATTGTCTGACACGCCATTGCATTTCGGCATTTGTTTCAACTAGTCCTGGTAAATAGGTGTCCATGACACGTTTTCTGGAATTGAATACATCGCTGATGTTGAAGGCAAGGGTTGCTTTGTCTTTTAAAATGTCTTTGCTGAAGCCTAAATTCATTCCGAAAACGCCTCCAAATTCGCCTTGTGCATTTTTTTGTGCGCCGTTGTAGGTTAAATTTGTTTGCCAATCTATTTTGTTTGGCAAGGTGATTTTTGAGGTTAATCGGGTTGACCAAGATGTAGCTTTGTTGTCAAAATTTTGATTGATTGTTGTTCCAATAAAATTTACATACGAGTAGTCACCTTGTGTTTCCACACTGAAAAAATTGAAGTTACTGTTCAATTTCCACCATTTGTAAGGTGCGTAGTTTAGTGTAAATTCAAAGCCAATTCTATATTCGGTGGCTAAGTTGATGGGCGACATTTTTACAACTGGTAATCCGTTTACAAAAGTTCCTGTTTCTGATCGAACAAATTGAAAGGAATCGGTTGTTTTGTTTAAATATAGGGAAGTGTTGAAAGTTAATTTTCCGAATTTGTTTAAGTAACCAAAGTCAAGTGCATCAGTAAATGCTGGGTTTAAGTCAGGATTTCCGACAAAAATATTGGTGTTACTTGATAGGTTGTTGAACGGGTTAATTTGTCGGCCTCTTGGTCGTTGAATACGTTTGCTGTAACTGATTGAGGCGCTGCTTTTGTCGGTTAATTGATAGGTGAAAAAGGCACTTGGAAAAAAGTTGCTGTATTTTTTTGTATTGTAATCGTTGGTTGCTAATTGGTTGATTTGGATGTTTGAATCTTCAAATCGTAATCCAAAAAGCATGGAAAGTTTGTTAACTTTTGTTCCGTATTGTGTGTAAAGTGCGTTTACACGTTCAATATATTCCAAAACATTAGTAAAATTGGGGTTGTTAATTCCGTTATTAACTACTTTGTAATCAGTTACTAATTCTAAGTTATCGCCTCGGTAACCTGCTTCAAACTGGCTGTCTTTTCCGAAAGGGAGTACGTAATCGGTTTGAATTAAAATTCGGTTTTGGTCTTGCAGACTGAAGGTGTTGTCAATTGTTGTAACTGATGTATTGTTTGCCGAATCATTAATTAAAGCGATATTGTCGTCATTATTGCTTGAAATATTTACATCAACGGTTAATTTGTGACCGTCTTTTTTGAAAAGTTGCGTAAAATTAGAAGTGTATTCAATGTTTTCACTATCGCCTTTTTCGTTATTTATTCTATTTCTTGTGTATAAATAGGCCAAATTCACATCGTAATTGTTTTGAAAAACATCATCAATATTATCATTGTTACTGTTTCTGTAATTAATTGTGTTGGTCCAAGATGCCTTATCGGTAATGTTCCATTCCATACCAAAATTTCCGTTGTAACCTTTGCTTAAACGTTCGTTTTCTCGGGTTTCAAACATGTAATTTTTGGTTGAGTTATCGGTATTTAAGTACCTTGAATTTACAAAAGCATTTCCTGGATTGTTTCTGTAATTGTAGGCTTGAGTAGTAAAGAAATTTAATTTTTTGGTTTTGTAATTTAAAGTTCCGCTTAGTCCTTGACTGTCAGGGTAGCCCACTGTGGCAATGATGGTTCCGTTAAATCCTTTTGTTTTACCTTTTTTCAAAATGATGTTTAGCAAACCACCACCACCTTCCGCATCGTATCGGGCAGATGGATTGGTAACTACTTCCACTTTATCAATGGCATCGGCAGGAATCATTCGTAAGGCTTCAGCGATGTTAATTGCATTTGATGGCTTTCCGTCAATTAAAATTCTAACATTTTCGTTGCCACGAAGACTGATAGTACCTTCGGCATCAACAGCAACCGAAGGAATATTGTCCAAAATATCGCTTACGGTTCCGCCTTTTACCATAAGGTCTTGCCCAACGGTATAAACTTTTTTATCTAATTTTATGTCAATCGTTGTTTTTTCAGTACGTACCACCACTTCGTTTAATTGTGTGGCGTTGTCAATTAAAGATATAGTGCCTAAATTGGTGTTTTGAACTAAATTTTTTTGACTGATTTCCAGCGGTTTAAACGAAATAAACTCCGCTTTAATATTATAATTTCCAGGGGTTACATCCACGTTAAATTCACCTTTTGCATCAGTAATTCCGCCAGTTGTAAGTTTATTGTTTGCTATATTTACAAAAGCAATTGTAGCATATTCAAGCGGTTGTCCACTTGTTTTTTCAACTATTTTACCGGTAATTTTTACTTTTTTCTGAGCTGGCATTTCTTGAGAATAATTCAAAAAACTAATCAAAATAAAAGCTGCAGTTGCAAAAAATTTAATATTTTTCATGAAAATACTATTAATTTATAAGTTGGATGTGAGACTGCAAATTTAAACAATCGTTTAAAGTTGAAATCATAATTGTATGTTAAATAAAATTAAAGAATGGATTGGATTAACTCTAACGGGCGAGCAATTACGGCTTTGTTTCCATTAACAGCTATTGGACGTTCAATTAAAATAGGAAATTGAACCATTGCTTCAATGATTTCATCGTGGGATAATGTTTTGTTTTTAAAATGTTCAATCCAAATTTTTTCTTTTGTACGAACTAAATCAATAGGATTGCAATTTAATTTTGTGATTAATGCCGATAAATTTTCAGTATTAAAAGGGGTTTCCAGGTATTTTACAATTTCAAAATTACGGGTTGATTTTTCTATGAATGCCAAGCAATCTCTTGATTTTCCGCATCTTGGATTGTGATAAATTGTGATCATTTTAATTTTTTTGCAAATAAACTAAAATTAGAGGAAAAATATGTAAATTGTACCTCATAAATTTAAAAGAAGTAAAAATATGTTTTTAGCGCAAGGTATTAAACCAAAAATTCACTTTGGTCATTATTTATTAGGTTCATTAATTGTTTTTATTTTTTCTCAAATTGGTTCGATTCCGCTTGGAATTGTAAGTTGGTTTAGTAAGCCAAAAGGATCAGCCCCGATAACGTCAACAGAAGATGTTTTAGGTTCCCTAGAGCCTAATTTGTCTCTTTTTTTACTCCTTTTAATGTTTGTTTTTGCAGCTATTTCAATGTATTTTGTTGTTAAATACTTTCACAAACAATCCATTTTATCAGTAACAACTAGTCGGCAGAAAGTTGATTTTAATCGAATATATTTTAGTTTCGTTGTTTGGGCAATAATTTCAATTGGAACTGTTTTATACACTTATCAATTAACCGATACAACATTAACCCTTCAATTTCAGCCCGAAAAATTCGCGATTTTGTTTTTGATAGCGATTTTTATGATTCCTATACAAACCAGTACTGAGGAATATCTTTTTAGAGGTTATTTGATGCAAGGTTTTGCGGGTTTGGCTAAAAATAAATGGTTTCCGTTGGTAATGACATCATTGATTTTTGGTCTTTTGCATGCCACAAATCCTGAAGTTGAAAAAATGGGTTATTTTATCTTGGTTTATTACATTGGATCGGGTTTATTTTTGGGAGTTATTACATTAATGGATGATGGTATGGAATTGGCTTTAGGTTTTCATGCAGCAAACAATTTGATTGGCGCATTGCTTGTAACCTCTGAACATTCTGTTTTTCAGACCTATGCTATTTTTAAAGACAATGCCGTTCCGGTTGCTGATTTTCAATCGGTTATATTGCCAGTGTTTATTGTTTTTCCAATCCTTTTATTTGTTTTTTCAAAAAAGTATAACTGGACCAATTGGACAGAAAAATTAACGGGCAACATCATTGCGCCTTCAAATTTATAATTTATGACATATCCAACGTTTCAAAATGTTCACAACCAATTTAAACTGAATGGTTTTCATTTTAACAAAGAAGATTTAATTCGGGTTGCTTACAGTTTTATTAAAGAAGGAGATGCTTTTGAAAAACCGGTAGGAAATTTTATTTATGATTGGTTTGACAATAATTCATTTTTAGAAATTAAAACATCAGGTTCAACTGGAGCTCCAAAAGTAATTAAAATTGAAAAACAAGCTATGGTAAATTCTGCTCTAGCAACGGGTGATTTTTTCAATTTGCATGCCGGTAACAAAGCATTACTTTGCTTACCAATGGATTATATTGCTGGCAAAATGATGTTTGTACGCGCATTAATTTTGGGATTGGACTTGGATTTTATTGCACCCACCTCTAATCCGCTTAAAAACAATACGACACAATACGATTTTGTTGCTATGGTTCCGATGCAGGTTGAAAATTCACTAAAGGAATTAGTACAAGTGAAAAAATTAATTGTTGGCGGAGTTGCAATGAATTTTCAGTTACAACAAAAATTAATGGAATTGCCAACGCAAATTTTTGAAACTTACGGAATGACCGAAACCAGTACGCATATTGCTGTAAAAAAGCTGGGTTCAGAGGTTTTCAATACCTTACCTAATGTTGAGATAGGGGTTGACGAAAGAAATTGTTTAACAATTAGTGCACACAAAATTTCAGCTGAAAAAATAGTTACAAATGATATAGTTGAATTAATTTCCTCCGACCAATTTATTTTTAAAGGACGAATAGATAATGTAATTAATAGTGGAGGAGTAAAGCTGTTTCCTGAACAAATAGAGGCAAAGTTGAACCCATTTATTTCAAATAGATTTTATATTTCTTCAATTTCAGACGACACTTTGGGGCAAAAAGCTGTTTTAGTAATTGAGTCGGAACCCATTGCAATTGATGATGCCATTTTTGAGGGTTTATCTAAATACGAAAGGCCAAAACAAATCATTTTCAAACCAAAATTTGACGAAACTCCTTCGGGAAAAGTGATTAGAAACTAAGTTTATTCACTTCTTTTTACATTGATATAAAACAAATCATCGGAAACTTTAACGTGGTCTAATTTTTTGATTTTTACCTCTAGTTTTTGCCATGAAACAGTTGGATTTAATCGTATTTTTTTGTCAGATATTGTGATGTCAACAGGCATTGTAAAATTTTCAATAGTTCCGTTCCATTTATATTCCAACTTATTTTTTACAACTCGCATTTCTAACTCAGGAATGCTTGTTGTATTTAAATATTGATTAAAAACAGAGCTAAAATCCAATCCGGTTTCTGTATTAAAAAAGTTCAAAACAGTTTCGGTATCAATTATTTTATGACGGTATGTTTCAGAATATTTTAATAACAATGCCCACCATTTTGTGTCATTATTGATTATGTTTCTGATGGTGTGCAACATCAAAGCTCCTTTCGGATACATATCTCCCGAGCCTTCATTATTCACACCAAAATTACCAATAATCGGTTTGTCATTGTCCACATTGGCTTTCAATCCGTTGATGTATGCGGTTGCCTTTTCTGTACCATAATGGCATTCTAAAAAAACGACTTCGGTGTACATGGTAAAGCCTTCATGAATCCACATATCAGCAATATCCATTGAGGTGATGCTGTTTCCAAACCACTCATGACCACTTTCGTGAATGATAATATAATCAAACAATAATCCAATGCCAGTGTGCGACAAATCAGATCCTAAATAGCCTTTTTTGTACTTGTTTCCATACGCCACAGCACTTTGATGTTCCATGCCTAAATAGGGCGTTTCCACCAACTTGTACCCATCATTTGCAAACGGATACGTTCCAAATTTTGACTGAAAACAAGTCAACATCGGTTTTACATCTTCGCCAAAATGTTTTTTAGCAATTTCTTCATTTTCTTTCAACACATAGTAATCTAAATCTAAACCGTCCAAATTATCATGAATATGCGCATAATCGGCAATATTTACCGTAATATCATACGTATTTATTGGGTTTTTTACTTCCCAATCCCAACGAGTATAACCGTTTTTTAAATCCTCAGACCCCAAAAATCGACCATTAGAAACATTCATCAAGCCATTTGGCACCGCCACTTTTATAGAAGCTCCAAAGTTGGGTTCGTCACTTTGCGAATCCTTCACAGGATACCACAAACTAGCTCCAGTGCCTTGTACAGCAACGCCAACCCAAGGTTTTCCCGCAGCATCTTTTCTAAAAACAAATCCGCCATCCCAAGGCGCATTTTTGGCAATAATTGGTTTTCCAGAATAGTAAAAATGAATAGTTTCGTTAGCACCTTTCTTCAATTCGGTAGGAAAATTGATAAAAACAGCATTATATTCTCTCTCAAAACTTAGTTTTGAATTTTGAAAAACAATCGAATCCACTTTCATATTTTTGAACAAGTCAATTTGAATTTTTTGCGTAGGTTGCACCACTTCAAAATCAATTTTATTAAAGCCCGAAATAAATTTGTTATCAATATCAATTTTAATATTCAAATCGTACCGAAGCACATCAAAACACGTCCTTTCTTTGTGCAATCCTCCATGAAGCGAGTCTTTTCTAGTAAAAGTTTCTTGCGCATTAAGCGTTTGAAAACCAATTAATATGATTGTAAGTATTTTTTTCATTTTTTAAGATTTTAAAATAACAATGGTATTAGCAACCAAATCACCAATTCGTTTGTTTTTTTTGTTTGTCAGTGCAATGATGATGCCTACCAAAAAGAAAATATCTAAAATACCCAAAGCAAATCGGGTAAACGCTTGACTACCAGATATAAATTTATTTTCGTCTGTGACAACTTGCAAACCAACAATTCTTTTTCCTATAGTTTGACCAGAAAAAGCTTCACTAACGGGCCATAATAGTATCCCAATTAACATTAAAATAAAAGCAGGAAATCCTGATACATGAAACCCTATTTTTTCGGTATCGACAGTTCCAAATAATACTGCAAATAGCATTATGATAATATAATAAATCATAAAATCGATCAATGCAGCTAGGATTCTGTAAAAAATAATTTTCTTTGGCATATAGAACATTAATTAGTTGTTAGCAGTATAATTTTCAATAAAAGTAATAATTTTTTTAATTATAAAATAAGCAATCACAAAATTAATTAAATAAAATAATAAGTTTGGCTCATCATAAATCCCATTTCTATTGAAAAATAAATTGTAGAACCTATTGAAAAAAGAGTATCCAACATATCCGTAATCATCAATTATATTGAAAAATGATAATAAATGTTCTTCTACAATTCCAATAAAAGGGAACAGGATTATCGCAAATAAAAAAGAAATTATATTTTTGTGTATATCATTCATTTTATTTTTTTTTTTACAGCTCACAACCTCATTTCAAATACCATTTTGTCCCGCTTTCGCCTTTATCTCCTTCGCCCTATGGTCCCGACGCTTCGGGACAGGAGGATATCGGCTCTCCCGAAGCTTCGGGACGGGGCTAAAAATGAAGTATTGCTTTTCAATTCACTTTTAGTGCAACTGCACATTTAATTATTGTATTTCAGAAACTTACTTACACCTGAATCACACCTAAATTAAACTTTTTCTCAATAGGAGCGTGGTTGGCTGCTTCAATTCCCATTGAAATCCAGGTTCGAGTGTCCAGCGGGTCAATTATTCCATCAGTCCACAATCGAGCTGCTGCATAATAAGGCGAAACTTGCTCGTCGTATTTGGCTTTTATTTTATCAAACAATTCTTTTTCTTTCACTTCATCAACCACTTCGCCCTTTGCTTTCAACGACGACGCTTCTATTTGCGCCAATACTTTTGCAGCTTGCGTGCCACCCATAACGGCTAGTTCGGCACTTGGCCAGGCAACTATCAATCTTGGGTCATACGCTTTTCCACACATGGCGTAATTTCCTGCACCATACGAGTTTCCAATGATTACTGTAAATTTTGGCACAACACTATTTGCAACAGCATTCACCATTTTGGCACCGTCTTTAATAATTCCGCCATGCTCCGATTTGCTTCCAACCATAAATCCGGTTACATCTTGCAAAAACACCAACGGAATTTTCTTCTGATTGCAATTAGCAATAAAACGGGTAGCTTTATCTGCTGATTCAGAATAAATGACACCTCCAAATTGAATTTCACCTTTTTTGGTTTTAGATACCGTTCGTTGGTTGGCAACAATCCCAACCGCCCATCCATCAATGCGAGCATAGCAAGTGACAATCGATTTTCCATAATCTTCCTTGTACATATCCATTTCAGAGTTGTCAACCAATCGTTTGATAATTTCAATCATATCGTATTGATCGGCTCTTGATTTGGGTAAAATGCCATAAATATCTTCTTCTTTCAAGGCGGGTTTTTGAGCGATTTCTTTATTGAAACCTGCTTTGTCAAAGTCGCCAATTTTTCCAACAATATTTTTAATTCTGTCCAACGCATCTTTGTCGTCCTTGGCTTTATAATCAGTCACCCCCGAAATTTCGCAATGCGTAGTTGCTCCTCCAAGGGTTTCATTATCAATATTTTCGCCAATAGCAGCTTTCACTAAATAACTTCCAGCCAAAAATATACTTCCTGTTTTATCCACTATCATGGCTTCGTCACTCATAATAGGTAGGTAAGCACCACCTGCCACGCAACTTCCCATAACGGCAGCAATTTGAGTAATTCCCATACTGCTCATGATAGCATTGTTTCTGAAAATTCGACCAAAATGTTCTTTATCCGGGAAAATTTCATCTTGCAACGGCAGATAAACCCCAGCCGAATCTACTAGATAAATAATAGGTAGTTTATTTTCCATTGCAATTTCTTGCGCTCTTAAATTTTTCTTTCCTGTAATAGGAAACCAAGCTCCGGCTTTTACAGTGGCATCGTTGGCCACCACAATACATTGTTTACCTTTAATATATCCAATTTTTATTACCACTCCTCCCGATGGGCATCCGCCATGTTCAGCATACATGCCTTCGCCTACAAAGCCACCAATTTCAATACTTTTTGAGCCACTGTCAAGTAGGTAATCAATTCGTTCTCGGGAAGTCATTTTACCTTCAGCGTGGAGTTTTTCAATACGTTTTTCTCCACCACCCAATTTTATTTTTGAAAAGCGATGTTTTAAATCTGAAACCAAAAGTTTGTTATGATCTTCGTTTTTGTTGAAGTTAATGTCCATAGAAAGATTGAAAATTGATTGTTTTTAATAATATTTGCTAAAATTACAAAATAGTTTGAAAAGGGAAGGTAATTTTAGAAAAATCCATTTAATATTTTAGAAATTAATATTCTGTTAACATAAGTTATTTACATTTGCAAAAATAATAATTTTAAATAGTTACTAATATGTCATTAAATAGTATTTTTCAGTTTTTAGTTCCTAAGGATAAAAAGTTTTTCC
>Ga0247722_10001747_pt1 | contig 11753 bp, 12 predicted proteins | sample MSEWelMarce3H_FC_FD_189094 | JGI IMG/M metagenome (GOLD analysis project Ga0247722, IMG submission 189094) | Subsurface sediment microbial communities from gas well in West Virginia, United States - MSEEL Well Study Marcellus 3H_FC | ecosystem: Environmental > Terrestrial > Deep subsurface >... | reverse complement strand
AATAGAACAGTCTTAGTAGGCATATTCAGTCCCACTGCAAACGTTTCTGTGCAGAACATCATCTTGACAAATCCCTTTGTAAATAGAATCTCAATGATCTCTTTCAGAATGGGCAGCAATCCACTATGATGAAATGCGACTCCTCGAGTCAATAGTTCATAGATCTGGTGATATTGTGGGATTTTTTCCAAGTCCTTCATATGTCGGTGAAGATGGAACGTGATAATATGTTTGACCGTCGCTGTATCAGACGTATCAAGAAGGCTGTGTTCCACTTTCGCCGCATATGATTCACATTGCTTTCGACTAAGAACAAAGAAGAGTGCTGGAAGGAGCTCTTTTTCTTGCAGCATCACGATAACTTCATTCAAACGATGTACGAAATGAGACGAATGCACTTTTCCATCTACCCCGCCTTTCACTCCTGCTTTCCGTGAGTCAACCACTTTCTGTTGAAAGGTCTGAAGCTCTTTTTGCCGGCCATGATATGAACGAAACCAGTCCAGATAGATGTTTGGATAATACACTTCTTTCGCATCCATAATGGGAAGCATCTTATCCTCTTTTCCCAGTACATAATGTGTCAATGGGACCATTCGATAATGTGTCTCAATCAAATGAATCGGTTTTTGTTTGAGTTCTCCCAACCAATTCGCCAAATATTCTGGATGATCCAGGGTGGCGGAAAGCATTACCATGTTGATGGAAGAAGGAAGAAGAATCATCGTCTCCTCCCATACTTTTCCACGGTCTTTGTCGTTGATGTAATGACATTCATCAAAGATAATTGCATCGACATTGTCCATGGACAGAGACGCTGTCAATCCAAGATGTTCCGTTGTTGAACCACGCTTGTATAGAAGATTTCTGAGAATTTCGGTTGTCATCACTACGATTTGAGCATCAGGACAGAACTTGATGTCTCCTGTCATGATTCCCACGCTGGCGTCGCTGAATTGATGTTTTAAATCATAGAATTTTTGGTTGGATAGTGATTTAATAGGGGTTGTGTAAAATACACGCTTTCCTTTTTGCAACGAATGATAAATCTGGTATTCGCCTACTAGTGTTTTTCCAGATCCTGTCTTTGCACAAACAAGAACATTTTCATCCTTTGCGATGGCTGCGATCGCATGTTGCTGAAAGGGATCGAGTGGGAAAGTATATGGATGCACAGGGAGAACGGGGCTCGTGGAAAGATTGGGCTGAATGAGAAACGACATGGTTGTCTTTTTCTTACGATGGGCGTCATCATCAATTTTATGAGCGACTTAAACACCATATATATCATGTTACATACATATGCTCATCCCTTATCAGCAAATTAAAGATATATTAACAGCAAATAACATCTCCATTACTGGTGCATTTCATATTGGCGCTCACGAGTGTGAAGAAATTCCTTTCTATCGACAACTGAACTTACCTATGATCGATGTAGTGTGGCTAGATGCCATCCCTCAAAAAATTAAAGAAGCAAAAGAACGTGGAATTCCCAATGTATATCATGCGGTTATTACTGATAAAGATGATGAAGAGGTGACATTCCATGTGTCCAATAACGGTCAGTCATCTAGTGTATTAGAATTTGGAACACATGCACAAGAACATCCGTGGGTAACCTACGTAGAAAATATTGTCCAAAAAAGCACAACCATTCGTTCTTTTGTAGAAAAAAATCAGATCGATCTATCGAAACACAACTTCTGGAATTTTGATATTCAAGGTGCAGAACTGATGGCCCTTAAAGGGGCCGGCGATCTGATTAAGGATGCAGCTGCTATCTATCTTGAAGTCAATGAAAAAGAACTGTATAAAGGTTGCGGACTCATCGGTGAAATCGATACCTTTCTAGCAAATTATGGATTTATTCGGGTAGCAACTGAAATGACGGTTCATGCATGGGGTGATGCATTATATATTAGACAGTCTAAACCATAAACGGGTATAATAAACAATAAATGTCGTCTGTCGTGGTTACACTTACTGATCAGGGTTATTTTCATAAAGCGAAACGGACCATTATGGATGTTCGTTCGCGAGGCGAATGGACGGGTGATCTTGTATTGCTTACCGTTGGATTTGATGCACCGCGAAACTTTGCGGATTACTACAAAGTAATGTGTATGCGCGTAGAACATATCAACACGGATGCACTCGTAGAAAAATATAGAGCCCATCCCATTCGTCCCACATGCGACAATCGTGAATTTTCTAAGCTCACACAATGGGATAAGTTTCACGTATTTGGTACGATCTTTCAAGTATGGAAGCGTGTCATTTATCTAGATGCAGGGCTACGTGTCTTTGATCGGATCCAGATCCTCGCCGATCTGCCGTGTGAAGGCGTTATTATGGCACCAGATGATGCCGCTCCATACGATTCTGAAAAACGATTTGGTGGAATCATCGAGACGGATCGAAATCCTGACGCAACCGAACGGTTATTTCAGAAATATGATCGATCTATTCTCGGCGAACGGTATTTTTTGAATTGTATCTGGATGTATGACACTTCACTTCTCAAACACGATCTGTTCAATGAATTGGTTGCCGCTATGAATGAATATCCGATCTGTAGATGCAATGAAATGACAATCATGAATTTGATTTTTACCTTTACCTATAAGGTGTGGAAACCCTTTCCTGAATGGGCACATGAAGGAAAGCGACTATTTGGATGGACAGAGCATGATCGTGATTATGGATCACATACCACGTGGCGCGATTTCTGTTTCTTGAAATACCCCTTTACCATTAATTTTGATTGTGAATAACTCGAGTGAAACTCTTGTTATTGTGAATAACTCTCATCGCTCTTTTGACAAATGTGGTAACAACTGCTTCGAATGAATATGTAAATTATTGATTCGAATAGGTCGCCCCTGTTGAATGATATATGGAATCAATCTCCCCTTCTCATCCTCTTTCCATTCAAACAAATAGGTAGTATAATCAATGGCGGACCATGGGGCACGAAGACCTGTCATAATGATGCCCCCTGTATGAAGTGTATCAATTCCTCCAAAATAGATTCCCAACCCAGCCGAATCAAAAATGGTATGATGATATCGATGATAATTTTCACACGTGGCTGGAGGAACAGAACCATCTGGCCAGTGTGTAGGCAATATCTGCACTCGAGTTGGATTCTCTTTCCAAAATACATCAAGTGCTTGCATTTCTGTCATAAAATGACGTGTAATATCTGTATGAATAATATAGTTCATACAACATGTGCGAAATTCAGATAGAATCGCCGAGTTCTTAATATAGCAAATACCTGATGCACAACGATCATAATGATCGAACATAAATGCCATTTCAGATTGACAGAATGATTCTTCCCATTTCAATGGATTATCATAAATCAAATTATCCAATTCAAGAAAAAATATGTTCGTGAGATTTTGCTGACACATGAGTTGATATAATACAACGAAACGCTCAAACGCATAAATAAATAGTCGTTCGCGCCCCTTTGCTCCCTCTAGAATCGTAAATTTATGGATATATTGAGCGATACACTGATTAAACTCAATATCGATAAGTGGTGCATGAGGTACAATAATAACCCGATAGGTATCTTGCAATACAGAGATAAGTGGTGAAGTAAGATCGCTTATGATGAAATAGATATCCCCTTCATAAAATAATCGAGTTTGATGAACAGTATCAATTGCATACTCTGGTAATGGACCGATGAAGCAATATACAATGTTCATTTATCATAGATACGAGATATTTATTTTAAGTCGATATAAAGATAATATCATATTTTACAGCTAAATGGAAAGTATTGATGCGATATTATACATCAATTTAGCCCATAGAACCGATCGAAAGGAGCATATTCTATTTGAATTACAAAAATGGGGGGTTGATTCTTCCAAAATTCATCGCATCGATGCGATTCTGAAGACACCAGGTGCACTCGGTTGCGGATTAAGTCACATCAAAGCACTCACTGAAGCATATTCACATGATGAATGGGATACCGTTCTCATTTTAGAAGATGACTTTACATTTCGTTCTGATTCAGATATTAATCGTGATATCGGACAATTATTTACATTCAGCCCTTCATTTGATGTAGGTTTATTATCTTATAATCCCGATTACGTTAAATATATTGATACTAATGTCCCCTCTATCAAGCAAATACTATACTCACAAACGACTTCCTCTTATCTTATACGAAGACATTATATTCCCACTTTATTACAAAATATGAAAGCGGCAACATATGATATGGAGCGTTTTGGAAAAAGACATGAAAATTGTATTGATATTCATTGGACAAAACTACAGCCAATCGGACAATGGTATGGTATTTTTCCAGCGATTGGTTATCAATATGATAATTACTCTGATATTGAACATCGTGTTACTTCCTATGGGTGCTAGGTCAGATTCTCTCCCAAGACTCTTCATAAATATCCTCATAATAAGCCGGTCCTGCAGGACCAAACCATCTAGAAGGTACCAATACGTTTTTAGCAGATGAAAGCCATACACACCACCAAATAAACGTTGAATTGGACATAATAAAATTCTGGAATTGTTGTAATAGTGCAAACGTACGAATATCAGAATCATATCTAAGAATCATATTCTCATTCGCAAATACATCTGGAATGTCATTCTTGATTTCATTCCAATAAGATGGATCATCTGAACATAGCAGAAAAATAGGTCGTTCCACACGTTTCATCATTCGGTAAATCGCCTCTTTATAATAACTTGCTTCCAGTGGCCCATGGACTTCACGATGAGTAATATAATCGGTTCGTCGTGCATGAACGACAATCACACGTTCTTTATTATTAATTAGATACGAATACGTTGCACATATATCCGCCTGCAAACGAGGATGCGGACGAAAGAGTGTTTTGATTTCTTGTTTGATTTCCTCGGTGCCATAATATTTCGACGACTGTAAATATCCATTCAAATAGATACCATTCTGTGGCAACACTCCAATCTCCTGATATTGGGTAGGCAAAGGTTCCCGCCAATGCTCTAGATTCGATGGAATATGGGATACGAGATAGGGCTGGATACGATACACAACACTATCCCAATAAACGGGGCGATTTCCATTATCCATCTTACGAACAATCTGAAGCCGGCCGTTTGTCTGTTTCGCATAAGCATACGCTGCTGCAATTTGAAACAGCTGATTTCCTAGTCCTCCCATAATATTCACAGAAACAATAGGCGATGTCATTTAATCATACATGATATAAGAATCTTTAGGTCTATACCCGAACAGTTACATTGCATGCTGCTCGAAATAATCCATCAGATGTTTGAACAGTAATCACAGCAGAACCAATTGCGATACCTTTCACAACTCCTGAAGAAGAAACCATTGCAATAGCTGAATTGCTAGTAATCCATGTCACTGCTCGATTTGATGCAGTTGATGGTGAAATGATAGAAGTCAATTGGTATGTTGCGTTTCTGGAGAGAGTAAGGGTGGTTTGATTCAAACGTACAGACGATACAGGAGTTGTTACGCGTACAATGATTGATGCAGTTTTATTACCATCTTGTGTAAAACACGAAACAATACCTGTTCCATTTCCCATCGCTGTAATTAATCCTGATGTAGAAACAGTCGCTACACTTGCTATCGCAGAAGACCATATTATTATTTTATTTGTAGCATTGGATGGAGCAATCGTTGCAATTGCCTGAGAGGTTGCCCCTTTTAATAATGATATCATAGTTGTATTAACTGCAATACTCCGAACCCCGATTGTAACTGTTACATTAGATGTTGTGACAAATTCTCCATCTACTGTTTGAGCTCGAATCGTAGTCGAACCCATCGATATACCTGATACTACTCCAGATGAATTCACTGTAGCAACAGCTGTATTCGCAGAAGACCATGTCACTGACTTATTGGTAGCATTGGATGGTATAATCGTCGCCCTTAATGTTGTTGTTGAACCTGCATTTATAGTACATATTATAGGAGAAACACTAACAGATATGACAGGTACTGTAATAGTCAATGAGCATGTGGCCACTAGATTACCACTCACTGTTATCGCCCTAATCACAGCGCTACCAGCAGAAACAGCAGTGACAACTCCTGATGAATTTACAGTCGCATTGGTGGAAGTAGAACTCCATATTACCGACTGATTGGTAGCATTTGATGGTGCAACGGTAGCCGTTAGCATGAGAGTATTGGTAGGATGTAGTGTTGCAGAGGTTTGATTGAGTGCGATATCCGATACTGGGACAACTGGTATATCGGTAACAGTTACTAATGTAGTCGCGCGAATATTTGAACCATCTGTACTTGATACTGTAATCGTTGCTGAACCTGACGTGACAGCAGTAATGAGACCATTCAATACCGATACCGCGGCTGGATTACTCGAGGACCATAATACTGTCTTATTGTTTGCATTTGCAGGTAAAACCGTTGCAATTAACTGTGTAGTCTGTGTTGGTGTTAGATTAACGGTACTTGAACTTAATGTAATCCCTGATACGATTACGGATAGATTGAGAAGATAGTTGGATAATCCATCGCCATTCATACTACCCAATCCTGTACAATTGTCATACACTATATTTGCAAAGTATGCGCCATTTGTTCCTCGTATAATATCATGAAAACACGATGAATAGGGTGCTTGATATAGAAATGGGTTGATAAATTTTGTAAAACGAATCGCCGCCAAAAATCCTACAATCGTAGGCGCTGCAACACTTGTTCCTCCAATCACCATTGATTGACCATTTATAGTAAATAGAACACCTGTATTAGGATCCGAAAGAGATGCAATATCGGGTGTCATACGCATTGTCCCCGATAATGCAGATTGATAGGATGGTTTAGAATAAACTGAACTAATGCCTCCACCGCCAGATATCCATGCTGTTTCTACTGTTTGTTCATCATATACATTATTTGGACAAACAAGTGTTGTACCACCTACAGCTGTTACGTATGGATTTGAACTAGGAAAATCGACATAATTTCCTGTTCCACCTACGCCATTATTGGAACCATAATCACCTGTTGCTGCACATATTGTAATTCCTGCATTTGATATCGATGCAAAAACAGAATTAATAGATGACAATTGTGATCTTGAATAATATATTTCAGGCGCCCCCCATGAACATGATATAATCTTCGGTTTATAATTTACACCATTCACCATCACATTTGTAGAATAGACATAGTTAAATAATGGAGCAAACTGATTGAATGAATTGGGGGCAATATACAAAATAATAGTTAGATTTGCACTTGGACATGCGCCGCCAATCGTTTCTACATCTAATGTATTTTCCATAGTTGCTCCATTGTCATTCATATTTGGCTGATTTCTTGCACCATTAATTCCTATCACGATTACTTTTGGATGATTTGCCGGTGTGATTCCTATCGACGTCCAGTATGATTGAACATCTCCATTTGTTAATATACCCTGTGAATCAACTGTACCATACAGGCCACCTCCAAACGATACGACTCCTACTACATATCCATCGGTGCTTGGAGATGGGATTTGATAAATAGAACGAAGTTGTGTCATATTAAAATACGGCACATTCGCTGAATGAGAAGCGAGTGTATCATGTGCATCGAGTGTATCATGTGTGCATTGGCAGAATCGTGGAGTCATTGCATGTGGGACGACTGGTTCTGTGATTTGATTGGTGATCACCCAAGTTCGTAATGCAACAATATTATCACTGTATGCCGTGAGTGTAGTCGAATTCGATATAACACAAGATAGTCCTGCAGCCTGCGCAGACTGTTGACATTCTGGAGGGATGACAACAGACGCCATATATTGAATGGATAGATTTAATATAAAGAGAGTAATATATGATATCTTAATGGTGTTCATTTCAATCCTAACACCTGTATTCAACGGTGTCGAATTCTTAGAACAGTGTATAAGAAGTGTCAGATCGCAAACGTTTCCTGATTGGGAATTATGGATTGGTGTTAATGGGCATGGCGATGATGGTGGAATGGTTGCACAACTTGCTTCTCATTTTTCAGCATCTGATTCGCGTGTTCATGTCGTTATTCAAGGCCCGCCGCTAAAGGGAAAAGTAGAAAGTTTAAATCATTTAGTATCTCTTACCAAAACAGACTGGATTGCTGTTCTGGACTGTGATGATATATGGGAACCTCTAAAATTGGAAAAACAAGTACAAGCAATTCATTCCCATGCATCAGACGCAGTCGTGATTGGAACATTTTGTCAATATTTCGGAGAACATTATGGAAAACTTACATTAGAAGCAGGCTATATTGAACCATCGATATTAGAACGTCACAATCCAATCATTAACAGTAGTTCATTAATTCGACGAGAATATTGTACATGGAAATATGACGAACATCACGATGGAATATTTGAAGATTTCTACATGTGGATGAATATTTGTTTATTGGGTAAAAAAATATATAATATCCCTGAATTTTTGGTGTGGCATCGTATTCACAAGAGTTCTGCATTTAACAGTCAAGGGAAGTCGGATCACATGCTTCGTCTATGGTATGCAGGACAACGTATTATATCAAATAAGTCGGATTGAGCTCATATCGTTCAGACAGGTCGGATAAGAGATGCTCCAAAAAGAACCATTCATCAATATATGGTTTTGTGCAACGGACAATCTTTGCCATTGATGGGTCATCTAAATACGTCGATAACATCACTTGTTGATCTTTTCCTGCAAACCGCCCTACTCGAAAATAGGATTCTAGCATCCGCTGATATGCATTTTTCCAACGTATACATGCGGTAATCCCTCCACCCCATAATCCTCCTACCAGACGAATATCATTCCATGCATGTGAAATGACTTCTCCGCGAATTCCGTCTGCTCTTTGAATCCAATCATTTGGCGTGACATCGCCTACCGATTGAAATAAGATTCGTTCTGGATCTAAATATTGTGTTGTGGGAAAACTATCGAGAATGATATATGAAATATATGGATCACGAAATGCACCAATATCACACCAAAAAAAGAAATCGGTTTGAAACGGGTTCGTCTGAATTGCTTTCTCTACAAAAAACGCCTTTTCTGCCCAAATGGTATATAATTCAGGAGTATGATGTCCTTTTTCTGGATCCATATCGTGTTGTTCTTTCCATTTTGATTCATATAATCTCCATGTTTCTAATTCATGAAACGGCAATGTAATAATATGAATAGGACGTTCGCCTCTCATCTGTTGGAAAATACTCGCCATTGATTCCTCCGTAAAAAGGACGATTGGTGATTTGATACGAAGAAAGGTTGATGCCCAATTCATGTATCTTTCATTTGAAAATTTAGATTTGATCGGGTAATACGCAGTGACAAGAGTACACGCCATATCTTTTATAACATTATAAGAAGTGTTTAGACCTCTGAGGTCTAAATAGGAATAGATAGGTATAGATAGATGAGTGCCTTTTGTTATCTTCTCTATACGGATGAAGGTCAAACGTATGTTGGCGCAACCGTGGATCCTGATAGACGGTTGCGTCAGCATAATAAAGAAATTGTAGGTGGGGCCCGAGCAACGGGTATTCGTGTCAATCAAGGGCTAACATGGAAGCGGGCCTGTTATGTTCCTCTTCCTGATTGGAAAACTGCACTTCAATTCGAATGGCGATGGAAACAACTAGGGCGAACTCAATGTAAGCATGTTCGATCTCCTCTAGGGCGCCGGCTTCACTCTCTTCATACCCTTTTATTGCTTGAAAGACCTACTAGTGCCGCTATTCCGTATGATATGTACCCAGATGGGCGCCCTGATATTCACTGGGATTCAGATGATCTTCGAGATCAATATTGTCAGATCTAAGCCGGTGCGTATCCCGAATCATTTGATCCGGGTGGTGACATTTCCATAACAGCCTTGCTTGTCAGATTCGCCTGAATGTGATCATGTACATCCTGATCGGGTTTGCGATTCGGATCAACGATCGCCGATTTTGGAACACTGCCTGCCGCCAATTGTTGCAGCGTGCCTTGACTTGTTCCAAACGCCTCCTCTGAATCTGAGCCAAATGAATTCTTCAAATTATGACCGGCAAATCTATTGTCACGGGCCTCCTTTGAAAAATAAAATACAACGATCAGTACAAAAAAGCAGAATACGAAAAAATTCATACCAAACACCATATTCATGTCTATTTATATAAAATAATTTACGATCGTATAATTACCATATCTGTATCAGCCATTTCTGTTAGTTGCTGTGCAAACGCCACGATCTTCTGTTCTGTGTGTTCTATTCGAGCCACTAACTGTTTCATATCAGATTGCACGGTACATAACTGTTGACGTAGTACTTCATTTGCGTTATCGGAATTCTGATTCACAGGCATATAGTTATGTTCTACATGATGTATCTCATCGGTCATCGGGCACCAATGATAAAGGTATGCTGATCCGGTTATTCCCATTTCTCTTGGAAAACAAATAATATTTGATTATGTGACCCTCAAATATAAAGGCATATGATACAATGAAATATAATGACTCAATCCTATATTGAACATATTGATGCGATAATCTATATCAATTTAGATCATCGTATTGATCGCAACGAACATATTATAAATGAAATAAAGAAGATCGATCCAACCCTCTCAAAAACGCATCGATTAGGGGCAGAATACACACCAAACAATGGCGCTCTAGGGTGTGCACTGAGTCATATCAAAGCGATCGAATTTTGCTTTGAACATCCAGAATGGAATCGATGTTTAATTCTTGAAGACGATTTTACATTCCTATCGCCCGATTGTAACGATCAACTGATTGAATTATCAACACTATGTCCTTCATTTGATATGTTATTATTGGCATTTGGACACGATGATTTCGTGTCTCATGCAACTGATTCTCCACATATTAGGCGAGTGTATTCTTCTCAAACCACGTCTGGATACATTGTTCATAAAAATTACATGGGCGTCTTACTAAATAATTTTCGTATCAGTAGTGATATTTTGCGAAATCGCGGTAAATGTCACGAAGGCTGTTTAGACCAATATTGGAAACGTTTGATGCCGCACGGTAATTGGTATACTTACCATACACGTATTGGTTATCAGTACGCAAATCATTCAGATATTGAAAATACGCACCATAATTATGAGTGTTAGAATATAAATAAATAAGTATATAGTAAAGTATGTCGTCGTGGGTTAAACGCAATCTCCCTCGAAAACGCGATCTTTCCACTATTATACCGCCCCTTACTGTCGCTCCAATTCATTCCAACCCTGTTAATGAAATTATCTACCCATCACTGCCAGATGCCCCACTACCGGTTGTTCCACAGAAACGAGTACCATCCTCTCGAATGATACCAATCTATCAAAAAGAAATTGCCTATCTTGATTCATATGATACGACAGTAGAACAAATTCGTGCCTTCTCATCACTACACTCTGACGCATTTATTACATTTATTGTTCCGACAGTGGGGCGTGCAACATTATTTCGTACTCTTACTTCTATTCGCCAACAAACCAATTCACGATGGAAAGCGATTGTTATTTTTGACGGCTGTGCGCCAACGGACGAATCTGTATTAGGGTTGCTACAAGATACACGATTCTTATATGTAAGTATCAAAAAACAAGGAGTTCTTTCATCAAATCAGCACGGTCAGGCAGGGCACATTCGCAATATTGGAATGTCCATGGTCACTACTCCTTGGATTGGATTTGTAGATGACGACGATGTTATTC
>Ga0247722_10001746_pt1 | contig 11765 bp, 12 predicted proteins | sample MSEWelMarce3H_FC_FD_189094 | JGI IMG/M metagenome (GOLD analysis project Ga0247722, IMG submission 189094) | Subsurface sediment microbial communities from gas well in West Virginia, United States - MSEEL Well Study Marcellus 3H_FC | ecosystem: Environmental > Terrestrial > Deep subsurface >... | reverse complement strand
TCTTCAACGGTTTAAATGTTCGCTGGTATAAATGCGAAATAACTCGCAAATAACATTATTCAAAATAATATAAAGATTAATTAGAATAATATATTATACATTACACAATACATTATGGCGCAACAATTTAGAACAAGCAAACCTTATCATAATCGTAATAATAATAACAACCATCACAATAATCGCAACTCCACTTTACCTAAAGACAACCTAATTGCCATTGAGGGTTTCCCCAAAGTAGAACTTTCTTATGAAACGCACGTACATAATAAAGTTCAATCTCATTATGCCGTCGCGGTGCCCATGGGCAAAAAGATGTTCGCCTGGTTCACCGTGCATAATGAACAAAATGTGTGCCTCCTCGTGGACCCATTATCGTCTAGAACCGCGGGCACATTCGGCCTCGCCCAGTTTGACACGTCTCTATGTTTTGGCGATTATGGCACGCTCGTCTACGGCACCATTGTGAACTATAACCAATCCAAATTCTTTAACTTGGAGGATATCTTTTTTTATAAAGGAAGAAATGTGAGCAAAGACTTCCATATAGAGAAGCTCGCCATGTTTAAGCAGATGCTGGATAAAGACCTGGGCAGATATGCGTTCAATAATAAGTGCATCGTGTTTGGACTACCGGCGGTCCACACGAGCCATGAAGATTTAGCGAAAATCGTCTCATTGTTGCCATACAAGATGTATTCTGTACAATTTTACTATTTTAATCGGCGAGACGTGTCCTCTATCAAATATACCACCTTTTGCGAAACCGGACCTGCGCCTTTAATAATGCCTTTAACACCTTTAATAACGCCTTTACCGGCGCCTACATCTCAGCCAAAGTCTTTAATACAAAGACCTGCACATAATCAAACAAAAATATTCAATGTAACCGCGGACCTTCAGCCGGATATTTACTACTTGCAGCCTATAATGCCGTCGCAACAAGGGAAAATCGTTGCATATATTCCCAACTACGATACGAGCACAATGATGAACAAACTCTTTAGAAACATTAAAGAGAATGCGAATTTGGACGCATTGGAAGAAAGCGACGACGAAGAGGAGTTTGAGAACAATCAAGTAGACAAGTTCGTGTTTTTAGACCGGACGTACAAGATGGAGTGCGTTTATAATTACAAATTCAAAAAGTGGGTGCCGCAGAAAGTCGTTTAGTCGCCGTTTTAATATCTAGATATATATATGTTTGCAGGCAATAATGGTTATTCTTATATAAATAGCACGGGGCAAGATTATTCGGCACCCTTTAGCAATGCGATTATTCCGACTGGGTCGCATACATTGCGTTTCGCGCAAAGAGGCGGTCAATCCAGAAAAGTAAATAAACGAAAAATTAAAAATATATCAAATATGTATAAGATGCCCGCGCGTAAACTAAAACATTATAAGAAATCGCTTAAGCGCAAATTGAATGGAAGCAAAAGACGCCGCACACGTAGTCGGCGCGTTAGCCGCAGATATAAACACATGAAAGGCGGCAGCACTGTGTCGTATTCTGTGGGGGGCATTTTGCCCGCGAATGAGAGCGCGCTTGCGAATGGATATGTGAGCATAAATGGTGGGAATAACTCGTCGGCGTATAATCATTATGCACGGGCATAGAGAGTTGGATTAATTTATTTAATTTTTATTTATAAATTTTTTTAAATTTTATAAATGATGCGTTTGGTTAATAGTTATCCGTCCATTTTGCGATATAAGTTGTGCCCCTCCCGCCTGCTAAAGTGAAATTTCCGCCGACATATAAGTTTGAATTATCTAGTGCTGATATCGCATACACAATTCCGTTAGTGCCAGTGCTTAAAGTGCGCCAAGTAGCGCCGTCCCATCTCGCGATATAACTTGCACCGACCCCGCCTGCTGAAGTGAATTGTCCGCCGACATATACGTTTGAATTGTCTACTGCGGATATCCCGGTCACACTGGCGCTAGTGCCAGTGCCCATTGCGCGCCAAGTGGCACCATCCCATCTCGCGATATAACTTGCGCCGACCCCGCCTGCTGAAGTGAGAAATCCGCCGACATATACGTTTGAATTGTCTACTGCGGATATCCCGTCCACCCTGCTGTTAGTGCCAGTGCCCATCGCATTCCAAGTGGCACCATCCCATCTCGCGATATAACTTGCGCCCTTACCGCCTGCAGTTGTGAAATTTCCGCTGACATATACATTTGAATTGTCTACTGCGGATATCCCGTTTAAATACACATAATTATTAGTGCCAGTGCTTAAAGTGCGCCAAGTAGCGCCATCCCATCTCGCGATAAAACTTGCGCCGATACCGCCTGCTAATTTGAAATTCCCGCCGACATATACGTTTGAATTGTCTACTGCGGTTATCGCATACACAGTGGCGCTAGTGCCAGAACCCATTCTTTGCCAAGTGCTGCCATCCCATTTCACGATGCGGGCTTTATTAGTGTCGCCGCCTACACTAGTAAACGCCCCACCGACATATACGTTTGAATTGTCTACTGCGGATATCGCAAACACACTGGCGCTAGTGCCAGTGCCCATCGCTCGCCAAGCTGCGCCATCCCATCTCGCGATATAATTTACACTGGTCCCGCCTGCTAAAATGAAATCGCCACCGACATATACGTTTGAATTGTCTACTGCGGTTATCGCATACACAGTGGCGCTAGTGCCAGTGCTTAAAGCGCGCCAAGTGATGCCTTTCGGCGGTGGCGCAAAAATCTGATTTAAATCTTTATATGTCCCATCCGGCTGAATGACATTAAATCTAGTTTTCGCAGCTTGTGTGCCGCTAGTATACACTTGATACCTTAAAGATAGGTCATTGCCTAATGGGTCATATAATCCGGTGGGGTTCGCGCTCGGGTCTGTTGGCGCGCGTAATGCGAATACGCTATCCAAATCGCCTAAAGGAGACCACATTCTAAAATTTGACATTGATGTATAATATATTATTTAATATATTATATATTTGCGGGTTGAATGCATTGGTCTTGTGATTGTGATTATGATTGCAATGCAACACGGTTAATAGTTATCCGTCCACCTGACAACATTTACTTTATTAGTATCGCCGCCGATGTTGCTAAATGTGCCACCGGCATATATGTTAGATTTGTTTACTGCAGATATTGCGTTCACAGAACCCGCACTTATGCCAGTCCCATTCGCTTGCCAAACGGTTCCATCCCATTTGATGATGCGGTTTTTATTAGGGTCGCCGTCTATACTAATAAAATTCCCGCCGACATATACGTTTAAATTGTCTGCCGCATATATTGTGTTCACAATACCATTATTTATGCCAGAACCCATTCTTTGCCAAGTGCTGCCAGCCCACATGACAATGCGGGCTTTATTAGTGTCGCTGCCTACACTAGTAAACCCCCCACCGACATATACGTTTGAACTGTCTACCGCATATATTGCATCAACAGATACACTACTTATGCCAGTTCCCATTCTTTGCCAAGTGCCGCCATCCCACCTGACAATGCGGGCTTTATTAGTGTCGCTTACACTAGTAAAATTACCGCCGACATATACATTTGAATTGTCTACCGCATATATTGTGTTCACAATACCATTATTTATGCCGCTACCCATTCTTTGCCAAGTGCTGCCGTCCCATTTCGCGATGCGGGCTTTAAAAGTGTCGCCGCCTACACTAATAAAATTCCCGCCGACATATACATTTGAATTGTCTGTCGCAAATATTGTGTTCACATTATTATTATTTATGCCTGCGCCCATCGCTTGCCAAGTGCTGCCATCCCATCTCGCGATGCGGGCTTTATTAGTATCACTGTTTATAGTAGAGAAACTCCCACCGACATATACGTTTGAATTGTCTACCGCATATATTGTGTTCACAACATTATTAGATACACCAATCTGCATTCTTTGCCAAGTGTTGCCATCCCACCTGACAATCCGGTTTTTATTATTGTCGCCGCCTACATTGGAGAAAAGACCGCCGACATATACGTTTGAATTGTCTACCGCAAATATTGCGTTCACAACATTAATAGGTATGCCAGAGCCCATAGCGCGCCAAGTAAAACCTTTTATTGCATTTTTATACATCAAACTTGCGAATGAATTGTTTAAATTCATTATGTATATTAATTACACAATATTTTTGATTGCATTTACCGTTTTATTTTCAGTAAACATTTCCCACCAAAAATAGACGCCGTCTTACTTTTAGTCGTTACACTTTGCTCACTTGTTTGACCGCCTGCTACACAACTATCTTCATTATCTAAATCATCATCCTCTAAATCTAAATCTTCCTCTTCTAATAATTCGTGTTCCTTTTTGTTATTTTTATTATCATTTACACAAGGCTCAAACATCGGTCGCCACCTGACTGGCGGGTATGCCACGCTATCTGTCCCCACTATTTTGTACTGCTGCTTTTTATAATACGCCTTCCGCTTGCACCACTGCCGCTGAAACACCTCGTGCGTATCCACAAAATCATATATTATCGGATGACTGTATGCGTGCTTCGCTCGCAAGATGCGTCCCACAATTTGCACAATATCGGTTTTCGGGGTAATCAAGAACTCCGTATTTAGCGACGGAATATCCAGCCCTTCGCTCGCCATTTGGTAGCTACTTAACACCACCTGCTGCTTTTCACTCCGTTTCAGCTCTTGCTCGCTCATTCCGCCCACATAATAGCCTACTGACGCGAAATTCTTGCACACAAACCGGTTATAAATATACTCCAAGACGTTCAAATTATGCGACATAATAATGGTGTGCGTTCGCTCCAATGGTTTGACATAAGGGTTCTCCACATAGTTCTGCTCATAGGCGAGCACTTTCGCGCAGGCCGGACATTTCGGCCGTTTTTTTGTGCTTTTAATAGCACCCGTCTTTTTATTCACGCTCTGCTCCAGATTGCATTTTGCATCTTCCACAATGTGGTTCAAACACGGCAAACAATATTGAATTGCGCCGCAGCACGTGTTTTTCATCAAGTAGTTGTCGTTTTTATTACATAGTTTGCAGCACGGGTTCGCGCGGTCCATTGCGGCCTTGTGTTGTGCAACGATGACTTTATCTACATTGTCCACACATATGTAATCATTTAGCACTTTTATTATAAACTCGGTGCGGCCGCTGTAAGCGCACAATTTGCTAATCATTGTCGGGATTTGCGGCTGCCCTCTAAAATCGTAAACGGTTTCATTAAAGTCTTCATCGCTGGTCTTGTAGGTGATGGCGCGCACTTCTACGGCGTTTTCCTGCTCTCGCGTCGCCTTGTAAATGATGTCGCCGAGGAACATTTTGAATACTTTAGTGGTGCCGTCTTTGCGGTTCATTGTGGCGGACAAGCCGAGCGTATATTTGGTGACGAGTTTAAATAGGGCGCGACTGAAGACTTCGCTGCTAATATGGTGCACTTCATCAATGATGGTAAGCCCGAAACAGTCAAACATTTGCGCGGGATATTCTTTCATAGAGAGGGACTGAAGCATGCCGAGGACGATGTCTTTGCCCTCAATGTCAATGATTTGACCCTGAATGCGGCCGACTTTGGCGCCGGGTATGAATTGGGTGATGCGTTCAATCCATTGGTTCATGAGAAACTCTTTATGGACGATAACGAGTGTTTTCTTGGCGAGTTTGGATGCGATGTAGAGGGACAAGCTGGTTTTCCCGAAAGCGCAAGGCAGGTCTAAGAGGCCTCCGCCTCCGCCACACCCATTTAGGACGCAATCTAGGTAGGATTGAACGGCGGGGACTTGATTAGGGCGCAACGTGCCGGTGAAATGCATAGAGATGTCGTCGCCTTCGCTGATTTTGTTAGCACCAGGTTTGCCAAAATGTAGCTGACCGAAATAACGAGGGACATATATTTTGCCGGCGCTTTCGCGATAAACGGGGTATGACGGTTGGGACGCGTCTTTTGCGCATGGTCCGGAGACGTGCGGTTTAATGGTGAGTTCTTTACGAATAAAATATTGTTGCTCAACATTTAATTCATTTTTTAAAATGGTGTACCCTTTTTGGCCCAAATAGGTGGTCAACGTTTTAGGCATAATGGGAGCATCAGATGGGGTCATTGGTTCAAGTGGATAAAGGTTGTTAATGTTGGATGCGATTAATATATTTAGCGGGTTATGTTTATGTTGTTTTGAATATTATAATAAATAAATTATTATACTATATTATACAATGGAAAGCGTCAGCAACCTGTTTGAAAAAAAACGAAGTAGTGAATTGATTTTAAGTGGTCTGTTTGTCATTTATTTAATAATGGGGTTCAAAATGCCTGGGCCTGTCGCCAATGTGGTGGACACGCTGTTCGGCAAAGTGGCAATATTGTTGTCCTCGTTGGCACTATTTGTCTACGGCAATCCGGTTTTAGGCGTGTTGGGGCTAATGGTCGCCTATAAAATGGTTACCACATCTTCAATCACTACAGGTTCCGGCCCAATGGAGAGGTTTCAGCCGACGGAAGACCGCAAGTGGCGCAATTTCTCCCCCATTCATAAATTCCCCTACACTTTAGAGCAAGAAGTGGTGGCTAAGATGGCGCCCATTGTGAGAAAAGATTTGATGGTTCAACAAGCCTCTTATAGACCGACATTGGAAGATTTGCATGACGCGCAATCTATTCACATGTAATTTGCGTTTATTATGAAAGTTTTAAGGTGCTGCGACAATTGCCGGAATTGCCGGCGTTTTTGCGCGCAAAAAGTCAATTGCTTTGAGACCATATTTTGTGCCAATAATAATTGCTAAAAACGCCGCGCTGCTAACCAATATATACACTGGTTTGCTATATAAGATGTTATCTACGCTGGCATTTAGGCCTGCGGTGTTTTTCACGAGTTTAGTTTCGCCTTCCCCTCCAGTTGGCTTGCATTTAATATATATTTGATTATCTTTGGCAATATTGGGACCACGCTTATTGAAAAACATTTTGCCGCCTTTTAATGCGAGGAATTTGTTGCCCTTGAGAATGCGTTTCACATTGTTTGCAATCTCGCTGGTAATTGTGATTGGATTATACGCGTCAAACACAACAAACTCCGCACTACGAGCAGACCCCGGTTGCAGTCCAGTGTAAACGTAATACCCGGATTTGGGGATAACGTCATTCAAATTGAAATCCGTGATGGTGTTCGTCTTTTCACCCTCTCTAGGCGCCTTTTTAATGGTTTCAAAGATTAATTGGTTAATCATGCTTTGCGCGGAATAAGACGACCCATTATCAATAATGGGGATGCATACTAATAATACTGGTCCAGTATGTGTAGGCGTATGCATAATAATCAGCTCGCCTGTGGTTCGGTTGCCAGCGAAAGTATGAAATGATGGGAAATACAATCGTATGTCATAGATAATGTATTTTTTGTTATTGTATTGGACAGGAGGCGTGGACTTTTTGTCATAGGACAGCGAAATGTAGAGACGACGATTAGTGGCGACGCAGTTGCTAGACCCGTAATTGTAGGTGTAGGCGCATTTGTAATCGCATTCGCCTTGCAAATTTTGTTTTGTAATGTCAATAGAATATTGTAGATTGGTGGTGCTCATTAAATTATACACATAAAAATAATATATAAACCAATTTATATATTATTTCTCTATGAAATTAACTAAAGGAAGAATAAACAAACTCCTGAAAATGCATAGACATACAGTGAAACATATGAAATCTAACGCCGTTATAAACAGAGCAGGTAGTCGGAACAATTTCACCATCCGGTCTAGCAAACGCCCCCTCAACCTCGCGAACAAAACGCTCCACCGTTGCATTACAAATAAGGCAAATATTTGATAGTGCTGTTTTCATAAATGGTCGTCTTAAATGGCTCTCCATACCCTTGCACATACAACACATCCTTGTTGTAGACAATATCCACGCCATATTCATTCATCGCGTCCTTGCCGTTACGCAAAATGGGGAGTTTGATGTTGTTCTTTGTCATCGTATAGTACTGCCATTTCTCGCGATTGGTGAACACCGGCTTTCCTAAAAGCGGCAATATTTTATTGCTCTCTTTTTCTTCCTTTGAATTATTCAGAGGAGTTAAAATCCCTACTTGACGAAAGCTCGCGTCCACCGCGCCGATATTAGTAGCCACATTAATGGGTATCATTCCTGGCATTACTTGTTGTTGTTGTTGCGACACATTCACTAAATAGCGCTCATCTTTTAATGGAGGTTCGTAGGGGTTCATGAGGACATCATGCGGGGCATTGGTGTATCCATAATTGGGGCGAGTGAACATGCCCGGATTGTTGCATTGCCCATTTTCTTCCTTTATTATTATTTTATCCGTATGATTGTGGTTGGACGAATTGGACGACTGCCTGCCAGAAAACAATAGGGCAACAATGATAATACATAAAATAATAACAATCACTAACGACATGTTTTCAATGCAAATAACACCAGGCATACAACGTTTGGCCATATATTAGGTGCGGGTTTTATTTATTCCTAACGTTTAAAAATATCAATAATTTGACTAAAAAATGATGGAGTGGATAGCGTTGTAAACCCCTCCTTGCCCTTAGCAGAGGTGCTACCTTTTAGTTTCTCCATGCCCTCGGCTAAGCCCTTAAGTTGGTTCATATCAATTCCACCAACCGCACTCTTATCTTCCCCAGATAATGCAGTCGCACCAGACGGGAACCCCTGCAGTTTACTCGCATCAAACCCATTAAGAAGCTCGGTCGCTTGATTTAACAATGGCGTCATGGATTGCATAGAGTTGTATAATTTCTTCTGCTCTTCCATTAGCTCCATTGTTTCTTTGGTGAGATTTTGAATTGCATCGGTGTCTAAAATATCATTCAAATCTTTGTACGCATTTTTGGCGGATACCCCGTAATCTAGTTTAGGCTCATTTCCCTCTTTAAACCCCTCCACCTCATCTTCATCCTCATCCCCGCCTTCAAACCCTTCTACATCATCTTCTTCCTCCTCGCCGCCTTCAAACCCTTCTTTGCCCTCCTCTTCTTCCTCCTCCTGCTCCAACGGGTTCTCCATTCCTTCGCGGCTTTTGGTGGCGACTAAAAAGTTGGTAGCGACCAAGCAGACGGTTAAAACGACCGCCATGTTTTTGCTAAAGTTTACCATAATGATGCCGACAATAATAAAAAAACCGACCGCGTTGATATTATTGGCGAGCAAATAGCCCAAATTAGAGGTCGCGCTTAAGAAGACGATTGCATATAAAAAATATTTATTGGTGAAGAGCGGGTTCAAAGAACTTTCTAAAGAATTCAAATAATTCATTATATACAGTTATAATATATTATTTTATACCCGTAAAGATTTCGTAAACTTGTGACAAGTTTACGAAATCTTTACGGGTATCTGACCGTTGATAAATTAAAATGGAACATTCAACAAGTTTACGAATTCATTAACCTTCGGGTCAATGGTTTATACCATCAAAAATCATGTAGTGCAATAAGACCACTTATTTAAGTCCGCGATTTAGATAGGTCTAGTCCACTCAACATTTTCTTTGCATTATCAATTAAAGGGGTCATTGAGTTCATAAATGAGAACAAGTCTTTTTGTTTGGTCATCAAATTGGTAGTTCCTTGGGTTACACTGGTTAAATTTGATGGCTCCAAAAAATCTATGCCATTATTTTCATCCTCCATATCACTGTCACCGTCACCTAATAACGCAAAATTACTTCTAGCTTTAAATGGTCCTGCTTTTTTTCCGTATTTTCTGTTAAGAACGTTCGCCGTAACTGCATCTGCAGATTTTTTATTGTCATTCGCGGTTTTTTTAAATGCCTTAACGGCTTTATTTTTTAAACCTGATTTGCCTTTTTTAGCTAAACGTAATTTGCCTTTAGTTACACCTGCTTTGGCTAAAGCAGCGACACTTTTAGCTTTAGCTGCCGCGCTTCTAGCTTTAGTTGCGTCCACCTTAGCTTTAGCCTCTGCGTCGGCTTTAGCTTTAGCTGCGTCAGCTTTAGCTTTAGCTGCTGCGACGGCTTTAGCTTTATCTGCGTTGACTTTAGCTTTAGCTGCTCTCGCAATAACCAGAATATCATTCATGTTTTTTTTCGCAAGTTTTTGCGTTTCAATAGTTTCGGCTATTTTTTTCTCAGATTTAGATTTGTCATCTATAAATTTTGCAAGATTTGATTTTAGCCTATCAAGTTGGTCATCGCTTAATTTTGATGCATTTGTTGCAATCTCTAATTGTTGTTTTTTAATTGCTTTATCTTTTTGTGATGCATTGCTGAAATCATTTTTAGCCTTTTTATTTGTTGCAGTATTATTAGCAATTACTTTTTGAAGAGCGATAATTTCAGATTTTGTCCTTACTATATTTTCGTTAGAAGTTGATAATTTTTCATTCTGCTTAACCAGCGTTATTGTTGCATTGTCATATGTTTTTTTATACCCTTCAAATAATTTTAATTGTTCCGCTGTCATATATCTTTTTAAATTATCTTCAGGCATATTCGCTAACCCCTCTTGCATAGCTTTCCCTGTCATAATAATTTGTGTCAATAGCAAGCAGACAGTTAATACAACTGCGACATTTTTACTAAAGTTCATCATAATAATTCCGACCAAGATAAAAAACCCAACGACTTCATAGTGGCAGTCAACAATCCGCATATAATTAGTTAGAATGCTCGCAGCAACAACTGCATATAAAAAGTATTTATTTGAAAACATTTTATGCGAAAATAGCTTATCTACAGCGACTTGCAGTTTCATTATTATATATTACTATACATAATAATTATCGTTACATGTATACATAGTATAAAACTAGTCTAAACATCCTGATGTAATCAACTAAAATAAAAAATTGAATAATTCTGCGCGCATTGTGTTACATCAGACCTTAATAATTAATTTAACAGTTAACAGTTAACAATGATCCAAACGCAGTATGACACTAGCAGCGATACAAGCAGCGACGACGACACAGATAGCGTCAATTCATCCAATGACGACATGGTAGACCCGCTTCCTCCTCCTTCTCCTTCTCCTATAGTCGCTTCATACAAATTAGTTTTGCCCCAGATATACAATAGCACTATCCATGGAAATCCTTATTGCGACGGCCATTATTTGGTGCATCGTGTGCTAAAGAACACAAACTATTACAATCCGACCCATGTGCGCACAATGCAGTTCATCAATAACCACGACAAGCTCTTTAGGCACGCCTTTATACGGGACTACAGTAGAATTATTAGCGCGGTCAGGTTTGCCCAGCCGCAGATTGCGGAATGCGTCTATTTGGAAGGCGGAGAATATGTCGCTATTCTGAAAACGTTTTACATTCGCATTATTCAGCGAGCTTGGAAGAAAACGTTTGCCCAGCGACTGCAAATACATCAGCAAAAAAAACTGGCGATAAATATACTATATCGCCTAAAACATGGTAGATGGCCGGACCATTGCACGCAACTCCCTTCATTAAGAGGGTTGCTTGTAAGATAAGCATTACTTTAATTATATTATTCATTTCTGATTTCATTTGTGTTAATTTGTTTTTTCAACTTTTTATTTCTTTTTCTTTTTATCGCCTTTTTTATGTTTCGTGCCGCTCGGCGTTACAACGTCCGCGCTATATTTCGGGGTTACATATGCATACCCGCCATATTTTGGCGCGCGGCGTTTTTTGCGTGTATTGCGTGCATTGCGTGTAATTCGTTTATTACGTGTTATGCCTTTCATATACAATATAATAATATAAATTTTGCAAACAATTGATAAAGAATGGATAAAGAATGTCATCTTAGTG
>Ga0247722_10001745_pt1 | contig 11769 bp, 9 predicted proteins | sample MSEWelMarce3H_FC_FD_189094 | JGI IMG/M metagenome (GOLD analysis project Ga0247722, IMG submission 189094) | Subsurface sediment microbial communities from gas well in West Virginia, United States - MSEEL Well Study Marcellus 3H_FC | ecosystem: Environmental > Terrestrial > Deep subsurface >... | reverse complement strand
CAAAAGGAAAACCGCTAACAGAACGAGAAAAATTGAGAAATAAATTGATTGGAAAAACAAGGTTTAAAGTTGAGCGAACTTTTGGAAGTATTAAAAGATGGTTCAACTCAACTTGCTGCAGGTATATCGGCTTAGAAAAAATGCACACCCAAAACTTAATGGAATCAATGTCCTACAATTTATACAGAGCTCCTCGGATAATTATGTCCAATTCACTCAAAATGGCAAAATAACGAAAGAAATAGTGCCAAAAGCACTCTAAATTGATTGAAAAGTGAAAAAAACGATTGGAATATGAGCCGAAAATTTAAAAATCAATTCTAAAAATGGTTTTTTTGAATTATTAAAGTTTTGCAACGGTCTTATGATAGGTTTTCTTAATCGTTTTGATATCGAAATTTGAAAGTCCTCCTCCAAAGAAAAACGGTTCTTTTGAATTTTCTTCCTTAAAAAATAAAGGATAAGGAAGTGAACCTTGGCAAAACAAAAATATAGGTTTCTTGGTCTTTAATAAACTATCTACCACCACAAAATCAATAGTGTCATTCGATGAATGCAAAGAAAAATGATTGTATTTACCTTCTAAAAGTTGAGGTTGTTGAGCGTAAAAATTTGACATCAAAAAAATACTTAAGAATAGCTTGAAGAGAGAATGTTTTTTCATGTGCTATCAAAATTAAAAATTTATTGAAATCTAAGTTTTGGGAGCTTCTCTTTTGATAAAGTTTAAGATTGAATAATGGGTTACATTTCAAATTTATACCCGATTCCTTTGACAGTTTTGATGTGATGGTCGCCAATTTTTTCACGTAATTTTCGGATGTGTACATCAATCGTTCGATCTCCTACAACGATATCTGTACCCCATACTTTTTCTAAAATTACTTCACGTTCGAAAACGATGTCAGGGCGGGAAGCTAATAATGAAAGTAATTCAAATTCTTTTTTTGGTAGGTGATAGGTAACGCCATCTTTTTCAACGATATATCTCTCTCGGTTGATGATGAAATTACTTCGTTCATTCATGATTTCATTAGGTGAAGTATTTCTTCGCGTAAGCGCTTTTATTCTGCTGACTAAAACACGTGGCTTGATTGGTTTTGTGATGTAATCATCTGCACCGGCATCTAAGCCTGCAATTTGAGAATAATCTTCGCCTCTAGCAGTTAGAAAACAAATTCTTAAGTTTTCTAATTCTGGAATTTTTCTGAGTGTTTCACATACTTCAATGCCGTCCATTTCAGGCATCATCACATCTAAAATCACTAAATCAGGGATGTATTTTTTTGCTAATTCTATTCCTCGAGTACCGTTAAGACTTGTTTGAACTTCAAAACCTTCTTTAACTAAATTGTATTCTAATATATCTAAGATGTCTTGCTCGTCATCAATGATTAGTATTCGACTCATAGAAAAAATATTTTTCAGTTTTATTCTTGAGGCAAAAGTAAAGAATAAAGAGAATAATAACTAATTGTTATATAATCTTTAACATTATCTTAATTTTGGTGTAAATGTTAACTTTACGTTTCGTTAAATCGTTTCTTTCTAAAGTCGTGATCAAATTTTTTTATAATGGTGTATATTCTTCATTTAGAAACAAGTACTAAGGTGTGTTCTGTTGCGCTATCATTAAATGGTGAGGTGGTCCAATTCGTTGAATCGAATGAAGGCGCCTATGTTCATGGTGAAAAATTAACTTTATTTATCAAAGAAGTATGTGACAAAGCACAAGTTGCAATGAGCGATTTAAGTGCTGTGAGTGTTGCATCAGGTCCTGGTTCGTATACTGGTTTAAGAATAGGTGTATCTACAGCGAAAGGTTTGTGTTATGCGTTAGGAATACCATTAATTGCAATTGATTCATTGACTTGCATTTACGAGCTTGTAAAGAAAGAGCACGAAAACTGCGCTGTTTTAACAGTGATAGATGCACGAAGGATGGAGGTTTTCTCGAAATTATTTTCAAACAATGGGGAGGTAATAGAGGAAATCGCTGCTACAATTATTGAGGAAACAACTTTTGAACAGTATGATCCATTAGTTGTTGTAGGTGATGGAGCGGAGAAACTGAAAGAAGTTTGGAAAAATAGAAAAGTAACGATTGTTGAAGGATTCTGTACGTCTGCAATTGGTCAAGCTGCGATTGCGTTTGAGAAATTTAAAGCAGCTGCTTTTGAAGATGTAGCGTATTTTGAACCTTTTTATTTGAAAGATTTTATTGCAGGTGTGAGTACAAAAAATAGACTTAATCAATAATATGGGATTAGCTTTAAAAATAAAAGCTTCAAAACGACCTTTTGTAATCGCTGGTCCTTGCAGTGTTGAAACAGAAGAACAAGTTCGCAAAACTATTAGTGACTTGGCATTGAATAACCAAGTATCAATGATTCGAGGTGGTATATGGAAACCAAGAACCCGTCCTGACTCGTTCGAAGGAATAGGTCAAGTTGGATTACAATGGTTAGTAAATGCAGCGAAAGAAGTTAATCTACCAACAACTGTTGAAGTTGCTAACTCTAAGCATGTTGAACAAGCACTTAAAGCGGGTGTTGATGTTCTTTGGATTGGTGCTCGAACTACCGTAAATCCATTTGCTGTTCAAGAAATTGCAGATAGTTTAAAAGGTGTTTCAATACCTGTAATGATAAAAAATCCAATCAATCCTGACGTTCAACTATGGTTGGGTGCATTTGAACGATTAATGAATGTTGGATGTAACGATTTGGTAGCCATTCATAGAGGTTTTTCAGTTTACCAACATCAATTCTATAGAAATGCTCCGCATTGGGAGATTTCAATCAATTTAAAACAATTATTGCCGCAAATTCCTGTGATATGCGATCCTAGCCACATTGCCGGTAACCGAAAATTAATTTTTGAGGTAGCACAAAAAGCGATGGATTTGAATTACGATGGGTTGATGATTGAAACGCATACATCTCCCGATAATGCCTGGTCGGATGCCAAACAACAATTGACTCCAATTGAGTTAAATAAGGTCTTAAATTCGTTGGTCTTAAGAGAAAAACAAAATGAAGTTAGTGTTTCTGAAGGTTTGATGACGTTAAGAAAAAAGGTGCAAGAATTAGATCAAACCATGCTTACTTTACTTTCAGAACGTATGAGATTAAGTAAGGAAATCGGTTCGTTTAAAAAAGAAAACAACATTACTATTTTACAAGAGGAGTTATGGGAACGAAAATTGCAAGAAACGCTTGATTTAGCCCCAGGTCTTGAATTGTCAAGTGATTTTGTGCATGCGTTTATGGATGCGGTTCACTTAGAATCAATTGATCATCAAATGAGGGTGATGAATACTACTTTAAATTTAAAAAGTGAATGACTTGCATTAGAATACCTTCTTCAAAAAGCGATGGACAACGCGCAGTATTGGCTGCAGCATTGTGTGAAGGGAAATCATTCATTTATAATTTAGGAAAGAGTGACGATGAACTTAAGATGCTTGAAGTGATTCAGCAGATTGGAGCGAACGTAAAATTTGACGCTAGAAATAACCGTTATGAAATAGTTAGGACTGATATTTTACCAAAAAAAGCTAGTTTAAATGTCGGTGAAAGTGGTTTAGCTTGTCGATTAATTACGTGTGTTTGTGCTGCAATTGGAGGAGAGTTTTTAATCGAAGGAAAAGGAACTTTGAAAAATCGATCAATGAATTTTTTTGAGGTTCATTTTAACACTCAAAAATTAAGCGCTGAATTATCAATAGGAGGGAGACTTCCCATTCGCTTGAGCGGTCAACTTAGTGCAGATAGTATCGAAGTCGATGGCTCAGAAAGTTCGCAGTACATTTCAGGATTATTGATGGCCATTCCATTGTTGAACCGAGATGTAACACTAATTGTTAATAATCTGGTAAGTAAACCCTATGTTGACATGACTATTTCTACATTGAAAAGTTTTGGAATAACAATCAGTAGAACGGGGAATAATTTTTATTTTAATAAATTATCCAATTATTTACCAACGAGTTACAATGTAGAGGGAGATTGGAGTAGTGCGAGCTATTGGTTGGTGGCAAGTGCTTTAGGAGTGAATGTATCTGTTGCAGGATTGTCTTTAGATTCAAAACAAGCGGATAAGAATATTCTTTTAGCTTTTTCAAACGCAGGTTGTAGTGTTCATGAATCTCAAGAAGGATTAGTTATTGATGGTTCAAACAAAAAATGCTTTTCATTTGATGCCACTGAATGCCCTGATTTATTTCCTTCATTGGTAGCTTTCGCCTCTTTTTGTAAGGGGATATCAGTTATAAAAGGAGTATCAAGATTAAAAAATAAGGAAAGCGATCGTGGTAGTGTATTACAACTTGAATGCGCTAAAATTGGAATTTGTATTGATTTAAAAGGAGATAATATGTTAATTCATGGTGGGGGAAATGTGAAAGGAGGGAAAATACATTCACATAATGACCATAGAATAGCAATGGCTTTTGGAGTAATTGGTTTATTGATAAAAGAGGAAATAGTGATTGAAAATCCAGAGGCTGTTTCAAAAAGTTATCCTGTATTTTGGGAAGATTTATTACGAGTAAAACACAATAGTTAGGTTTTTATTTAAAAATAAATTGGTACATTTGATAAAGTAGATATGACTATATTTTTATAATTATAAAATTTAGTCAATCTTCAGATTGTAATTAAATCAATCTAACGTGTTGAAAACTAGAAAGTATATTTTTCTTTTTTTATTTTTTCTTTCGGCTTTTGTGCCTACGGAATTGTTTCATTATGTTCATGTGTTTTCAGATCTTTCAGAACATTACGAACACCATAAAGAAAGTTCTTTTTTTGATTTTATTTCACACGCTTTAACTGCTTCATCTGATTGCACTTCTGATCATCCTGATCACCATCATTCCCCTTTTCGGCACCACCATGCTTCCTGTGGAATTACTTTTTTGAGTATTTTACCTGCTAAAATAATTCCTACGGTGGAGTTTTTTTACATAATACGTAAGAATCAAGTTTTTATATCATCTTCAGATTCATTCATCTCTGAAGTATCTTTTTCAATTTGGCAACCGCCTAAATTAGTTTAATGATTCGCATCCTGAAATTAAGGATGCTGTTAATTTTTCACTTTTTTTTCATTAAACAATTTATTTTATGTTAAATAAAATCATTGATTTTTCTGTAAAGCAGAAATTAATAATTGGTTTGTTCGTGCTTTTTTTAGTTGGCTATGGAGCCTACGAAGTCACTCAGTTACCAATTGATGCAGTCCCTGATATTACAAATAATCAGGTTCAAATTATTACATCTGCACCTTCTTTAGGTGCGACAGACATCGAACGATTGGTTACTTTTCCTGTAGAGCAATCAAATAGCAATATCCATGGATTGATTGAGTTACGAAGTTTTTCTCGTTTTGGCTTGTCAGTTGTCACATTAATTTTTGATGATAAAACAGATGTCTATTGGGCAAGGCAACAAGTACAAGAGCGGTTACAAAATATTAAAGATCAAATTCCTCCGGGGGTGGGTAATCCTACAATGGGGCCGATAACTACTGGGTTGGGTGAAATCTATCAATACGTAGTAAAAGCGAAGAAAGGCTACGAGGGAAAATACGATGAAATTGAATTAAGAACCATACAAGATTGGGTGGTTCGTAGAGATTTACTGAGAGTTGAAGGCATTGCGGATGTAAGCAGTTTTGGAGGAAAACTAAAACAATATGAGATCGCAATAAAACCCGATAAATTAAATGCTTTTGGAATAACGATTGATGATGTTTTCAATGCGGTAGACAAAAACAATCAAAATACGGGTGGTGCTTACATTGAAAAACAATCAAGCGTTTTGTTTATTCGAACAGAAGGATTGCTTGGAAATAAGCAAGATATCGAAAATATTGCCATTAAAACTACAGAAGCTGGTGTTCCATTATTGTTAAAAGACATTGCGAGTGTTGAAATTGGTCATGCGATCCGTTATGGAGGTTTAACGTACAATGGTGAAGGAGAGGTTGCGGGTGCTGTGGTGATGATGGTGAAAGGAGGGAATAGTTCACAGGTGATTAAAGATGTAAAAGAAAAAATCGCTGAAATTCAAAAAACACTTCCAGAAGGAGTGGAGATAGAGCCATTTTTAGACAGAACTAAAATGGTGAATAATGCAATTCATACCGTTGAAACGAATTTGTTAGAAGGGGCGCTGATTGTGATTTTCATTTTGGTGCTGTTTTTAGGGAACTTTCGTGCCGGATTATTGGTCGCGAGTGTAATTCCTTTGGCAATGTTGTTCGCGATTATCATGATGAATTTATTCGGAGTGAGTGGAAATTTAATGAGTTTAGGAGCATTAGATTTTGGTTTAATCATTGACGGTGCTGTAATTATTGTTGAAGCGACCATGCATCAATTGGAACATAGCAAGCGATTTAAGAATATGACGCGATTCAGACAAATTGAGATGGATGGTATAGTCAAAGAAAGTGCGGGTAAAATGATGAACAGTGCTGTATTTGGTCAAATCATAATTTTAGTCGTTTATCTACCCATTTTTACGTTAGAGGGAATTGAAGGAAAAATGTTCAAACCTATGGCGCAAACAGTAGCTTTTGCGTTGGTTGGGGCATTCATACTTTCGTTGACGTATGTGCCAATGATGAGCTCAATTTTACTGTCTAAAAAAGTTAAAAGGAAACCAACCATCTCTGATAAATTATTGGGAAGGTTAGAGCGTTTTTATCAGCGTAATTTAGATAAAACATTAAAGATGCCTAAAACAATTATTGTTAGTGTTGTTGCATTATTTATTCTCGCTATGGGAGTTTTAACGACGCTTGGAGGTGAGTTTATTCCTGCACTAGAAGAGGGCGATTTTGCGGTGGAAACAAGAGTGCTTACCGGTACTAGTTTGAAAGGTTCAATGGAGGCTTGTTTAAAAGCGGAAAAAATATTGATTTCAAATTTCCCAGAAGTGGTGAAAGTGGTTGGGAAAACAGGAAGCGGAGAGATTCCAACTGATCCAATGCCAATGGAGGCAACTGATTTGATGATTATTTTGAAAGATAAAAAAGAATGGACTTCCGCGAAAACGTTTGATGAATTGGCAGTAAAAATGAAGAAAGTATTGGAGGATATTCCAGGTGTTACTTTTGGATTTCAATACCCGGTTCAAATGCGATTCAATGAGTTGATGACTGGGGCCAGACAAGATGTTGTATGTAAGATTTATGGCGAGGATTTGGATACATTGGCAAAGTATGCCGATCATTTAGGTAGAATAGTAAATGGGATTTCTGGAGCTGCAGATTTATATGTAGAATCTGTGGTTGGAATGCCACAAATTGTCATCGATTTTAATCGTGCTGCTTTGTCTCAATTTGGGTTAACAATTGAAGATGTGAACAGAAATATCAATGCCGCTTTTTCTGGTCAGACAGCAGGGTTGGTTTATGAAGGTGAAAAAAGGTTTGATTTAGTGATTAGAATGGAGAAAGAAAACCGTACAGATGTTACAGACGTTCAAAATTTATTGATTAGCACTCCAACAGGGGTTCAAATACCATTAAGTACGATTGCAGATGTTTCTGTTATTGATGGTCCGAATCAGATTCAGCGTGAAAATACAAAACGAAGAATTGTTGTTGGATTCAATGCTCGAGGACGAGATGTGCAAAGTTTGGTGGAGGAATTGAAAACGAAGACGGATGCGACAATTAAATTTCCTCCTGGTTATACCGTTGAATACGGTGGTTCATTTAAAAATTTGGAAAAAGCAAAACAGCGACTTGCAATAGCCGTTCCCTTAGCTTTATTATTGATTTTTTTCCTCCTCTATTTTGCCTTTAGGTCTGTGAAACAAGGATTGTTAATTTTTACAGCCATTCCACTCTCTGCAATCGGGGGAATATTTGCTTTAGCGATTTTAGGTTTGCCATTTAGTATTAGCGCAGGCGTTGGGTTCATTGCTCTTTTTGGGGTTGCTGTGTTAAATGGGATTGTATTAATAGCAGAATTCAATCGTCTCAAACAAGAAGGAATGAATGATTTAAAACGAATTGTTTTAATGGGAACAAAAATAAGAATGCGTCCTGTGTTAATGACTGCCTTTGTTGCCTCTTTAGGTTTTCTTCCGATGGCGATGAGTCATGGTGCGGGTGCTGAAGTTCAACGTCCTTTGGCATCGGTAGTAATAGGTGGTTTGTTGCTTGCTACTTTGTTGACATTGTTTGTGTTACCCGTACTTTATATACTTTTCACAAAATCTAACCTTAAAACTACTTTTGTTAAACCTATTGCCGTAGTTGTGATTATTTGTGCCATTACAAATGTGAATGCGCAACAGTCCATTTCATTTCAATCTGCGATAGATAGTGCGGTTCTAAATAATATACAGTTGAAGAATCAACGTTTTTATTCAGATTATCAAAAAGAAATGATTCTTACTGCCAAAGCATTAACTCCAACAAATGTCGTGGGTGAGTTTGGTCGATTAAATAGTAAGTACATCGACAATCGTGTTTCGTTCAGTCAATCATTTGACTTTCCTACTGTTTACACTCGAAAAAAAGAATATTTCCATCAAGAATGGTTGAAGTCTGTAGCTCAGGTAGCACTAAAACAAAAGGAACTAACAAGTGAAGTTGCCGTTTCATATTTTACATATATTAATTTAAATGAAAAGCTCAATCTACTTCAAAAATCCGACAGTATATATGGTGCGTACCTTCAAAAAGCAGAATTAAGAATCCGCGCAGGTGAGTCAAGTGTTTTAGAGAAAATAACAATTGAAAACCAACGCATTCAAATTTCGAATCAATTAAAACAATTGAATAATGCGTTACATTTTGAAGAGTTGCATTTTAATTTTTTATTAAATACTAAGTCGAACTATTTACCATTGATGAAAGATAAAAAAGTGAATGTGATGGGGAAAATTGATCCAACATTGATTCATCTTCATCCTAAAATGAAAGTAATTGAAGCGGAAGTTCAAAGTGCAGCTTCTCAGGTAAAGTTGGAAAAATCAAAGTTATATCCTTCTTTTTCTATTGGAGCGATTTCAGGTACAATGTATGGTTTTGGCGCTGACAATGTTTTTTACACCCATTCGTCTCGTTTTACAGCTGGTCAAATAGGGCTGTCCTTACCTCTTTTTTCGAGACAAGGGAGTGTGATAAAAGCTTCAAAAATAAACGCTGTAATTGCACAGAATAATGCTGCTTCTGAAAAATATCGGTTAGTAAATCAATTGGAATCAGTGTTGAATCAGTTTCAAACACAACAACAAATTGTAGAAGAGTTTGAAATTAAAGCACTTCCAAATGCGACTTTGATTTTTGAGACAGCTCAAAAACAATTTGTAAATGGGGAAATCGATTATCTTCAGTGGGCAATGCTAATCAATCAAAGTATCTCAATTCAAAATGAATATCAAGATACATTGATGAGGTACAATGAGCTTGCCATAGAAATTCTAAATCTATTGCAATAAATTAATTTAAAGAGATACTAAAAATAAAACAATCATGAAAAATTATTTTAATATACTAATCGTAGCGTTACTAGCTGTAAGTTGTGGAGAAAATCAGGTGGTCCAGGAAGAAGTGAAAAAATCACCAATTCTAAAAACAAATACAGTAGTTTTAACAGAAGCTCAATTGAAAAATGCAGAAATTCAAACAAGTAATTTAGTAATGGAAGGAATATCTTCTGTGATTAAATTGAATGGTAAAATTGATGTTCCACCACAAAACTTGGTTTCTGTGAGTGTCCCTTTTGGAGGTTATTTGAAGTCAACTGAACTATTACCTGGAAAATTGGTGAAAAAAGGACAGGTATTGGGAGTAATTGAAGATCAACAATATGTAAAACTTCAACAAGAATACTTATTAGCAAAGGTTAAGCTGAAAGTTGTAGAAGGTGAATACATTCGTCAGCGTGAGTTAAATGCTAGTAAAGCTTCGAGTGATAAAGTATTTCAATTCGCAGAAGGAGAATATCGAAATGCTAAAATAAATTTGAAGGCATTGGAAGAAAATCTTGAGTTAATTGGTATAAAACCACAACGATTGGATGAAAATAAAATCTCTAAACAGATTACAATCACCTCTCCGATTAATGGATATGTTGCAAAAGTAAATGCGAATATCGGCAAGTATTTAACGCCCAGTGATGTGTTGTTTGAATTAGTAAATGTTGCTGATATTCATTTGAATATTTCAGTATTTGAAAAAGATTTAGCAGCATTGACAATCGGTCAAAAAGTAATTGCTTATAACAATAGTCGCCCTGAACAAAAGTATGAAAGTGAGATCATTTTAATAGGTCACTCTTTGTCTGCAGATAAAAATACTGAAGTTCACTGCCACTTTAAAAAATATGATAAGTCTTTAGTTCCAGGAATGTATATGAATGCAGAAATTGAACTTGAAAATAAAATGGCGCATACAATTTCTGAAAATGCATTGATACGTTTTGAGAATAAGGAATATGTTTTTATAGAAGTGTCAAAATTGAAGTTTGAAATGGTACAAGTTAATGTCGGAGCTAAAGAGAATGGAAGGGTTGAGATTCTAAATTTTGAAAAATTAAAAGGGCTTCCTATCGTTTCAACTGGAGCTTATTCTTTATTGATGACGTTGAAAAATTCTGAGGAAGAATAATTCGTTTTCCAAAGTTTATTTTGAAGTTGTAATTTGTTGGATTGTATATATTTGTTCAAAAATAAAATCATGATTAAAATTGATTTCGAAGCACGGATTGAGGTAAGAGTGAGGTACGGGGAAACCGATCAAATGGGTTATTGTTATTATGGAAATTATGCGCAATACTTTGAAGTTGGTAGGGTAGAGGCATTACGTAGTTTTGGAATGACGTATAAAAACATGGAAGAAAATGGCGTAATGCTACCTGTGTTAGATTTTTCAGTTAAGTATGTCTCTCCGGCTTATTATGATGATTTATTAACGATTGTCACAAAAATATCTGGGATGAAAGGACCGAGATTATTTTTTGATTATGAGATTTATAACGAAGCGAATAAACTTATTGCAATTGCGGCAACTACGTTGGTGTTCGTTTCTAAAATTGATATGCGACCTTCTGCTCCACCTTCTGATTTTATTGCACTTATGAACCAATATAAAGTTGATTAAAGATGAGTTTCTATTTTGAATATTTTAATTCTGAAAATTTGAGTCAACTTTTTTCAGTTAGAGAAGGCGAAGAAAAATTAGGACAGAAAGTTAGGGTAAATTCAACCCCAATAGATTTAAACGGAAAGTTTGTAATTATTGGAGTTGCTGAAGACATTGGTCCTCGAGCAAATCTTGGTTTTGCTGGAGCTAAAGCAGGATTCAATGCTTTTATTACTCGTTTTTTGAATGTTCAATCCAATCGCTTTTTAAATGGAAGTGATATTGTAGTATACGGTGTAGTTCGATGTAGTGAAACTTTTTCAAATTCAGATTTGGTTGAATTAAGGAATACGGTTGAACATTTAGATCTCTTACTCGAAGAGGTGCTTCAAGTTGTTTTTAGCTCCGGTGGTATTCCAATTGTGATTGGAGGAGGGCATAACAACGCTTATCCAATAATTAAAGCTTACAGTCATGTAAATCAGAAAAAAATAGATGTTTTAAACATAGATCCTCATGCTGACTTTCGAAAATTAGAAGGCAGGCACAGTGGAAATTCGTTCTCATATGCAATGCAGGAAGGGGCTCTCGGAAAATACACAGTTCTTGGGCTACATCAATCTTATAACAGCGAATCGATGTTGCAAGATTTAGAAA
>Ga0247722_10001744_pt1 | contig 11770 bp, 8 predicted proteins | sample MSEWelMarce3H_FC_FD_189094 | JGI IMG/M metagenome (GOLD analysis project Ga0247722, IMG submission 189094) | Subsurface sediment microbial communities from gas well in West Virginia, United States - MSEEL Well Study Marcellus 3H_FC | ecosystem: Environmental > Terrestrial > Deep subsurface >... | reverse complement strand
GATGTAGCTGACGCACCAGGGAGTTGCTGTTGATAGGCAGGGATTGAGAATACTGATGAGATACCACCATTGCCACGAGCCCAAGCAAATTCAGAAGGGTTTGAATATGAACCATTGTTGATTGATGGGAAATATACGGCTGAGCCACCAACGCAAGTTACATATGGTGATGATGAAGGGAACATGATCTGAGGGGGTGGTAATGATGCGCGAGCAGCATTTGTTAGTGGGAACACTGTAGGCTGTGGAACAGCTATCTGGCCAGAGTTGCCAGGGCCGCCGAGGCCCTGTAGAAGAAGCTGTTGCGCATAGCTGAATGTATTAATTGACGTATTAACAGACGTTAGAGGAATGTCACCAGAGGCACAGCAGATATTGATACCATTCTTCGTGGCCTCAGCAAATAGGTCATTGATCTCATTGAGCTCGGCAATGCCAGCTGGGTTGGGCGTATTGTCAATTGGAATTGATGGGTTAGGAGGAAACGCCATCTTCTGTGTCCAAGCAACCTCAGGAGCACCCCATGAGCACATAACAACTGAAGGTGAGTATGACTTACCATTGCATACAACAGGGTTCTTGAGGACCGTGTAGAATGTGCGATACATCTCAGAGATATCACCGCTTGGCGCAATATATAGGATAATAACTGGGGGTGTGTAAATTGGAGCATCACGACGAGGATCAATCATGCCATAGAAGGCATTCACTGTAGCAACATCAACCGTGTTCTCTAACGTTGAACCACCGTCATCAGCATTTGGCGCGTTAATGGCTCCGTTGATGGGCGCAACCAATATCTGAATTGGCGCACCATTGTTACCAGAAATATCAGTACACTTCCAGAAGCCAGCATACTGACCCGTAGTTACAGGCTGACCATAAATACCACCACCGAAAGATACAATGGCGATAACAGGCGGTGATGAGAGGGGGGTAGCAGGTGGGTAAGGAAGATTGTAATAGTCGCGGAGATCCTGGATGTTTACGCAATTGAACCCAGGGATTGGGCCAGCAATGCCACCGGGACCCATTGGGCTAGATAGCATCGTAGATTGGCCTGAAATGACTGAACCAGGTGTTGAGAGTTGACCATATTGCCCAGATGCACCAACTACAGGTAAGAGATTTGGGGCTGTGCCTGGAGTACCAGAAGGAATGCCAAGGGGGCTGCCAACAGCAAATGTTCCTTGGCTACTTGTCGTTACCATGTTTAGTGTATAGCTACCAAGGCCACCCGTACCAGTGCCATTCTGATTTAACGGGCCAACGATGCTAGCACCATTGGGAATACCCATGCCAGAAAGAACCATTCCAGGAATAATTGTACCACTTGTAACATAAGTCACATAGATGATATTACTGGCACTGGCAAAGGACGCCTTAAAGCTAGCACTCGTTGCCGATGATGGATTCCCTCCAGCTGGATATCCTACCGAGTTATAAAGTTCGGCAGAACGGCTGAGAGTAACAAAGGGCTTAAGTGTACCCTGAGAAGTCGGCATTGCTCTATACCCATAATCAATATTTTAATATTTAATCCGGGCGGTTTACAATATGTGCGGTCTAAGAATATAAAGAGGATATAATAGATGAAGGTTGATACAGCAACAATAGTGACTGCGTTTTATCCCCTGAAATCGTCATATCATTCGATTGGTAACTATAGGGCGTGGATTCAGAACTTTTGTAAAATTCCAGCATCAATGGTGATATTTACTACTGAACAATATGCTCTTGAAATATACCAATGGAGACGTTTGTTATTAGAAAATACCCACGTAATTGTAAAACCATTTGATACATTCGCAATGACTTGTCCATCGATGATGCGGTTTTGGGAAAAACAAGAAGCTCTTGATCCAGATAAAGGAACGGCTGAATTATATGCAATGTGGGCTTTAAAACAAGAACTAGTTCGTATAGTAATAAATCAAAATAGATTTCAGAGTAAATGGTTTATTTGGTGTGATATAGGAATTCAACGTTATTCTAGATTACATGATTTTTACATATCATTCCCTTCAGATGTAGAACGCCTCTGTGTTCCGGAACGAATGACATTTTTAGAAGTCGACAAAATTCAACAAAAAATATTAGATGATTGGGATGAATCTAAACCAGCAGATTATCCATTTCCAGATATAGCAATTGGCTCTGGATGTATTGTCGGGGATTCTAGTGCATGGACTGAATTTGGAGAAGTTTATAAGGAAATGTTAAAAGAATTTGCTATTCGAGAATGGTTTGCAGGAAAAGAAACAAATATATTTTTTGCCATTCTTATGGAAAAAAAGATGTCTAAGCCGTTTCGTTTATTCCATGCTGGAACATTTGGAGATCCAGTTATACCGGGAATAGAATGGTTATGCTTCCCAGTTATGCTTGGGGGGAATATGGATGCTGAACTTGATGTAAGATTTGAACCAGTTGAATAATTTAGTTTCTTGACTTACCTCGTAGAGGCTCTGGTTGAGAAACTTTAGTTTCTTGACTTGCCTCGTAGAGGCTCTGGTCTCGGAACTAGTTCCGAGACTTCCATTGCTCTCCACAAACATTACAGATGTAAAGGTTCTTTTTTCCAGCCGCATCATATGTCATATAAATAACATCACGTTCAGTAGAACTCTCATTTGTAGGGCATGTCTCTTTCGGGCAAGGGATTGTTTTAATATGAGGCAATGTGTTATCTTGTTTGGTGAATTCATTTATCATAATCTTAAATGCCTCAGATGATTTCTGCTGAACCATTGTCTCTGAAATTAGACCACCTGTAGTCTCCCTCTCTGTGTAACCGCAATTTACACAAAGGCGAGAAAGATCTGATACATTCGGATCGCCTTCTGATGCAATTGATCGCAAATAAAGGTAATATTTACACGTTGGGCAAAACTTCATTGTACTCTACTCAGGGATTTCATTATAGTTCAATTTTAATAGCGCGTCGACAAAAGTAAACTATTTCTCTAAAATTCACATATATCATTCAATGAGCAATTTTTATTTCTCTTGAGATGACATCTGAAGATATTCCAAATTTCTCCGCGTAAAAATACCGGCCCAAAAATTGCTTGGGGGGAAACATATGAACGGGGTACACATGTCCAACCCAATTACTCTTAAGCAGTTCTTGGAAAATCATCGCTTACCTAATGCCGATAGACGCCCTGCATCTGTTACTGGTATGGGAGAAGCCGCAGGCAAATATCTTATTCCTGACGAGGACTATGGCAAGTTTCTCGATCTGGTAAATAAGCATTTATTTGAAGACAGAGGGCGCCCTCTGAATTTAGTGGAACAGCCAAGTCCAACTGGTCCAAAGCCTCTTACGATTGACTTGGATTTTCGTTTCCGTAAGGATCGCTCTCTAGCACACCCCTTTGAGCAGAGCCATATCAAGGCGTTCACCGAGAAGCTAACGGAGGGGCTTGGTACATTCTTCGATATTAACGCATACGAAGACCTGAGATACTTTGTATCTCTCAGACCACAGGCTTACATGGATAAGAAATCAGGTGAAATCAAGGATGGTGTCCACATCGTCTGCCCTGATATCATCTTATCTTTCGAGAAGCAGGGTGTCCTCAGAAACTGGATGCTCGGTCAGGATGCCGTTAATCAGGCATTTCAGGGAACCTCGTTTACTAACGACGTAAACGATATTTACGATGCGTCTTGCACAAGAAAGCAGGGTTGGTTCTTATATGGAGAGTCAAAGCCAGATATCCCTGCTTATACTCTTAGTTATGTTCTAGACTACACCCCCTCAAGCAAGGCATGGTCTGTTCTAGATTCATTCAACTATGACAATCGCGAGCTTCTTGAGCTTCTCAGTGTTCGCTATAAGTTGGCTGAGGATGACAATGAGGTAAAGGCTGAGGTAAATGATCTTTACCAAAAGCTTAGTCAATCTGGAGCTGGAGCACCTGTCGCGGCGCCTGTTCCTACTGGTCTGACACAGGAGGAGATTGAGAATATGCCAAATAATCCACTTGTAAAGGAGGCATTTGAGGAGCAACAAGTTGACACGAACTATGAGGAGATCGACATTGTCAAGCAACTTGTAAGAGAGTGTCTTTCTTCTAAGAGAGCTGAGGATTACAGTTCTTGGCTAGCAGTTGGCCTGTGTCTTCATTCGATTTCACAGTCTACAGATATGTTCAATCTGTGGATGGAGTTTAGCGCAAAGTCGTCTAAGTCTGCTGGAAATGACTTGGTAAAACTTAAGCGCAAGTGGGATCTATCTATGAGAGCAGAGGGCAATGGTCGCCGTCTGACCATTCGTAGCTTGAGACACTGGGCTCAGCTAGATAACCCAATTGCGTTCAAGGAGATCAATGAGCGTGATATCATCAACTACATCCTTCACAATACTCTACCCACACACAATCACGTGGGCCGTTTGATGAAGCGGATGTTCCAGGATAACTATGCGGCTTCTATCAATGCAAGAAGCACCGAGTGGTTTGAGTTCCTTCCTGAGATGCATCGCTGGAAAAAGATTAACCAAGGTATTGCCTTGAGAAACAAGATTAGCGGTGGTGGCCACGGGCTCGAGGTGACCGATATGATTGCGGCAGCAAGACAGCGTTTCAAGACAAGCCCCGAGTTCACTAGAATGGAGGCTATTGCATCAGCAAGCAAAAGTCTTGAGGCTCTACAAGTTGTCCTCCGTGGGCTCATCGAGAAGAAGAAGACACTCCGTGATCTAAATAAGATTGATGAGACACGCGAGGTTGATGTTCAAATCCGCGAGGCTGAGAGTTCTATTGACATGATTACAAAGAAGCAGGATCTCCAGCGTGCTGATGTGCGTGACCGCAAGTTTGCAGAGCTAGCTGATCTTGAGGGTAAGCTTCACAATTGCGGGTTCAAGGATGCCGTGATGAAGGAGTGCCAAGGCCTCTTCTATGAGGAGGGATTTGAGCAGAGCCTTAACACAAACTGCTATCGCATTGGCTGTGCAAATGGCGTTCTCCATCTAGATGCAATCAAGCCAAACCCTGATCGCCCTGGTGAGATGATGGGTATGAACAAGGACCTAGGTGATCCTTACAATTTCTTCCAACCAGGTGTTCCCGAGGACTACCTGACGTTCCAGGCGGGTAATGACATGCCTGAATATGAGCCTATCCCTTATATTGAGTATGACCCCACGGATCCCATTCAGCAGGAAATCGACGACTTCTTTGCGAAGCTCTTCCCTAGACCCGAGCTTCGCAGTTGGGTTCTCAAGCTACTTGCGTCTTGCCTAGAGGGCAAGAACAGAGAGCAGTGCTACTATACCTTCCAGGGAGTGGGAGGCAATGGTAAGTCTAAGCTCGTAGAGCTGATGATCATGACCTTCGGTGACTACCAGTCATCTCTTCAGTCCACGGCCTTGACGAGAAAGCGCCCTGAGTCAGGTGCTGCTAATCCAGATATCATGAGTATCAAGAATAAACGCTTCATCTATATGCAGGAGCCTGACGACCGCGAGCCTCTCAATACGTCACGCATGAAGCAGTTCAGTGGTGAGGACGCAGTAGAGGCCCGTGGCCTCTTCCAGGACCAGGAACGCTTCAAGATTTCTGGCAAGCTATTTATGATGTGTAACACGCTTCCTACGATTAACTCCATGGACCGTGGCACGTGGCGTCGTATCCGTCTCATTCCTTTCGAGAGTAAGTTCGTCAACCCTGGAGACAAGGAGCTCGGCCAGCCCAACGTCTTCCCTAAGGACATGAACCTCAACTCCAAGCTCAAGAAGTGGCGCATCCCCTTCTTCAGCAAGCTCGTTCACATCTACCTCACGCAGTATGCAGTGAATGACAATGGCACTCTAGAGCCGGCACCTGAGATCGTAACAAGTGAGTCCAGAAAGTATCGTGACACCTTCGATTCCCTAAACAAGTTCTGCCAGGAGCGTTGCCGTATCGACAAGGATAGCGATGAGCAGTCGACTGTAGGTGATGTCTGGAAGGCGTATCGCTATTGGCATGAGGTGGTGGGTGGAGGGGGTAAGAAGTTAGCCCAAGTAGAATTCATGAAGCGTTTCAGTGAGGAGTTCTACCAGGGTCAGCCTAAGCAGGGTAAGTTCTACAATGGCCTCTTTGTGTTTAACACAGAAGAGGACGTTGCGATATATGATGAGGAGCGCAATGGTGGTGCGAGGGCTGAGGCCGAAGAGTAATTTAACCATACTTTGAAATTAGAGCAAGAGATACAACATACGCAATAACAAATCCACCAAATATTTTTACTGCTGAAGAGGCACTTCCAGATGTCTGATTTGTAAGTATGCTTGCGACTATGGCGAGAGAAAAAAATGCTAATGTAAAAAATACTAATGTAAACCCTTGTAGGGTTCCACTTGTATTTGGTATAGGTGCTACTAAATCAGTTTCGAAGGCAGCATCATATGCATCCTTTTGTGCTACAAGCTTTTGAGAGACAGGTCCCATTTTTTTTGCCGAATCCATTAATGAATCAGCAGTAGCCTTTTGTTCAGTTAGAATACTTTTTAAGAATGCTATCTTTTCAGAAGTCGATGATCCAGAAGATGCTGTAGCAGTTAAAGTAGGTGGAGGTGGCGAACTAGAAGGGGGGCAGTCTCCACTCGCAGCTACACCAACTGCATTCTTAGGACCACGCCCACTTCTAGTTTTAACAGGCGTTACCTTTAACATTTCACGAAACAACGTTGACATGGTAGGATTTTCAAACCCTTCCATAACAGGTGATAAATGTTCTGACATAGACCCAACCATTTCTATCTTATCATGTGTTCTTAAATAGCCGGAATTATCTTAATTTAAGCTGTAGGGCATATAGGCGCAATAGTAACTTTACCTTTTTGTGCTGGGAAACGAGCCTTATGCCAATATCTTCCATCACGTGCCACATTTGTATAACGCCATCTTATAATTAACATCAACACTGAAACTGCGGCTATAGAATAACTTAAAAAGGCAAAGAGGGGGTGACCGATTGAACCTGTAGATAAAAGGTATGCTAGAATTCCAACAAATGACAAACTGACAAATAGTATCTGCATAATATACAGCGTATCTAGTTTATTGAAATTGGCCCATTCATTGATTTCATTTTGTCTTGATGCTAAACCAGCATTAATATCAGCTGAATTTAATTGTTTTACCATAACATCATCGACATCCTTAGCAAAATCAGTTAAATCTCTTGTTCTAGCAATATAATATGCGGCAGATGTAACATTATTATCTGCTCCAATCATTTGATCAAATAGATCATTGAATTTAGATGATTTTTGTTGCTTCACCGAATCTACCGCACCAACCACATTTTCCCCCACAAATTCAGTCTTCTGAGAATCTGATAAATTAGCTAGATATGCTTGAAGTTCCATATCACTCAAAAGACTCGTTTGTTGAATAAGAGTGTCTAAATTTACAAACGGTTCCTTCATCTATCGTGTAGTGTTAAATTTATTGACTTTTAGAAGTCCGATATAAATAAAAGATCAATCCTGCTGCAACAATATTCATAAATCCATAAATGGCTAACAAGTTCCGGGAAGATGAATTCTTCTCAACAGTATAATCTACCATTGCACTTTTTATATCCTTTTCCATCGATACATTCTTTAGGAGTTTAGAATGGTTCAATAAATCTGTACGTGTAGTATCGAGATATTCATTAACCTGATTTACTCCAGTTGTTGTACCGTAATAGTTCTTCAAAGATGTTGTGCGAGAATTCACAAGTCCTTGAATGACTTGAAGGATTTGATTTAATCTAGAATTTAATGCCTCTGTATCATTCTTCTTCTTGATATACGCATCTCCCAATTTACTGGATTCCTGAGTTGCTGCTTGCATCAAGATATCGCGTAAAATAAATACGTAACGCACATAATAAAAGCAATATTCCTTATTTATATTATCTCTAACCTTCGCAGCAGCCTTTGTAAAATCTTCTGCCGGATTCATTTCTTCAAGTTGCTTAATTGTTTCTGGAGCAAGCGCCTTCTGTTCATCTAGAAGGGCCTTAATATGGTTTTTCATCTCATCACTATTAACCAAACCCTTATCATTGATAGAACTCTTTGAAAACCCCTGCCCACCCCTTGGTAAGCATGAGGTACCAGTGAATTTAGCATTGTAATTAGTTAGAGTTATTGTTTCCTTGTTAGCCGAACAAAAATCGCCCATTCTATTGTCTACTACGATTTGTATTCTTGGCCTGGAAGTATAATGCTGCAAAAATTACTACACCACTCAATGCTATTATTGTAATACCACCTAATACCATAGGGTTTTGATAAAATGGTGTTGCATCAGGTGCCGGAGAAGCAAACCACGCTGCAACACTTGGTGGAACATTGATTTGACCACTAAACCCATTCATCTGAAATATCAAAAAAATAGATAGTGTAGCCATGAAAACACTTATAGAAATTAAATAGGGCAAGGATGTCTGTCTTAGCTCAGGTATAAGACCATATGTAGCCTCCCTAGGCATAACTGCTTCCTCAGGATGCACGCGATTAGAATAACGCTCTTCATTTATAAGACGCGGATCCGAATCAGCTAAATCCTTAGCAGTCTTAGCAATATATTTCCTTAAAGTTTCATTTATAGATACTAACTTTGAATAATACTCAGCAATAGGTGCGAAGGCGTTTTCTACTTCACTAGAACTTTGCGGCTTCTTTTCATAATAATTAACAACGCCATTAGGAATAAGGGGTCCTGTAGCAGTTTTTAAACATCCACCATTCCATGGTGGTACTACATTATATGACTTACAAGTAGGATTACTATCGCATTCTCTTTTTAGTTGTTCTGGTGTAATATTATGACGACATGATATATCAAATCCAGGGTAATCTTTACCACGAGATTCAGTGTATGAACTAGCATTATAGTTAGATAAGGCAAGATCAAGGCCTGCTATTGCCGTATCCAAATCCAAGGAACCAAGGGACTCATATGTTAATTGTGCGTCTAAGAAACTCGAATCAGGCATGGCCTTCTAATATAGCTAAGGAGTACATAGTCTGTAAACTATGTATTCTCCTGCAGACGGACTGGGTCTTGTAACCTTTATAATATCACCGGGAATAGCACCAATTACTCTCGTAATAGGATCCTCGTGATAACGAATTAGAGGAAACTGTCCCTTCTGAGTAATATACATTGACTTCATTAGAGGCTCATGTTGCTCCTTCGGAATGATCTCATGAGGAGGCACTAGGAAGTGCTTCAATGGGTTCATCTGAAAGCTATCCATATAGAAGAAGGATAGACGGAGATTGCGTGTATTCCATTGATTGATGGAAGCCTGGTGGAAGACTGATACTACTGGCTCATTAACTAGACACATAATAGATGTCTGTGCGGGGTCAACCGGAGACCCAAGCTTATCTGCCTGTCTTGCTGAAGCCTCTGGTGAAATACCAATTGGTGTTTCTAGAGACGAAAGGAAACCAGGTAGCTTTTGTTTCAGTCTTAGTAGAAAGATGTATACACGAACATTAGGTGTTGGAACCGTCATTCCCTCTCGAGCTTTTACAGTGAATTCTAGAGCCTTACCACTAGCAGTAGCAGCTAAGCCCTCTCGAATTTCCTCGGGGCCAAACTTAGATGCACCAGTTACATCATACCCACGATCATGTAAGACATTTAGAAGTGTCTGACGTGATCGGAAAACTTTCTCTACAAATTGTGCCATACCGATACTATCTATTCACATAGTAATCAAATTTTTAAGCACTTTTAACTTCCTTTAATTACCGTAATTTTCATATTTGGATCTGATGATCCACCTGATGATTCTCCCTCTTGACCTCCACCGAAACTCACTGACTTACGCTTCAACGTAATATTGTTGCGCATTGGCCTGGGCCCTGAACCATACATAAATCCACCCATCTGAGGATCATCTGTATTTACAGCAATTGTAGGGGGTGCTCCAGGAACTCCTGAAGTATAGAGTTGAGCAGGTTGTGGTTGAGAAGCTGCATATACCATAGGTGATTGTGACATATTAAAACTCTGCCCATACGGACTTGGCATCTGTGCTACTGGTCCATAGAATTGCCCCTGGAATGGTGGCTGATAGAACCCGCCGGCCTGAGGTGCCATCATTCCTGGCTGTGCCATCATTCCTGGCTGTGCCATCATGGCAGGCTGGGCCATAGCAGAGGGTTGAGCTCTAGGTAAGGCGCTTGGAATTTCTTCATCTGCAACTACTTCCTCAGGCCCTCCTACAACCTGGATAGATCTTGCTGGAGGTACTACTGTTACGGTGGTAGGATTAGGTTGGAACATCGGACCCTTATCCGTCTGAACCATTGACCCAGGAACTACACCTGGCACAGGCGATCCTTGTGCTATATCTGTAGCCGTCTTAATGGCACCTTGAACACCAGACCCATCAACTATAATCTCATCTTCATCTGATACTCGTGGTGTTGATGGTGGTGTAGCTCCTAATTTCATTAAGAGCTCAGGAGAAGCTTCTACTGGCCCTTCTACTATCTCTCTGTATTCGGGTACTACTGCCTCTGGTAATACAAGTTTTGGTAAGGCACCAGCAATTCTCGCCATTTCTTCCTCTGTATAAGGAGGCAAGTCTCCTATATTAATTCCATTTAATTTGAGCATGTCTTTTTCTGTCATAATACGCATTCCAATGTTCATATAGGTTTCCAGTTCCTGTGACAAAAGTTTGAACGCATAAGGCATTTCGATAACGACCGGTGCTACCATAGTCTTTCTGATAGGAGGAATGAGCTCCAAATCATTTGGACCTGATCCAATATAGGAAACAGGGCCAGTGCATAGAGGACAGACAAACAATCCTGTCTTAGGATTTTCAATAGGGATTGTACCACAGCCCTTACAGATACGGAAACTTACACCATCTGAGCGCAACATATACGACTCATTTACAAACGCACTGATACCGTGGCCCAGGATAGCATCGCGTTCCATCTCACCAATTCTTAGACCACCTTGAGCCCCACGACCTCCTGTAGGCTGATGAGTGCGCTGTTCTCTTCTACCCTTTCCACGTGCATTCCATTTATCTTCTACCATGTGCTTCAGACGCATTGAAAAAATAGGACCAATGAACATATCTGTTACCAGTTGTTTACCACTGGTTCCATCATATAAGATTTCATTTCCAAATTTCTCAAATCCTAGCTGTTCTAAGGCTACGTTCATCTGCTTCGTCAGACGACCGTCATCTGTAAACGCAGTTCCATCAGCAATCGCTCCTACATTTGCACCAATCTTACCCATAACCATTTCAATTACGTGACCAATCGTCATTCTTGAAGGAATAGCGTGAGTATTCATAATCATATCTGGAACAATGCCATGAACCGTGCGAGGTAAATCATGAGAACGCACAACCATTCCAATGGTTCCCTTTTGCCCGTGTCTGTTTGAGAATTTGTCACCCAATTCAGGAATACGGTATTCAACACATCTAATCTTTACAATACGAAGACCCTTGTTATTTACTAAGACAACGACTGACTCAACACGACCGTGGGTCCATACCTGGGCTGCCTCAGATGAATCGGCTATCTTTCCTCCAGGGAGTTCCATGGTTCTTCCAACTATGATAGTATTTTCATCTACATACGCACCAACCCTGACTATTCCGCGCTCATCCAATTGCGAGTAATCCATTCCTGGTTTTAAATCGGTCCAACCAGGGACATTTTTTGGATTTGCAATACGAGTGCGTGTCTTGGCCTTTTCGTCATCCTCTTCGAAGACATTATAGGAACGGT
>Ga0247722_10001743_pt1 | contig 11776 bp, 6 predicted proteins | sample MSEWelMarce3H_FC_FD_189094 | JGI IMG/M metagenome (GOLD analysis project Ga0247722, IMG submission 189094) | Subsurface sediment microbial communities from gas well in West Virginia, United States - MSEEL Well Study Marcellus 3H_FC | ecosystem: Environmental > Terrestrial > Deep subsurface >... | reverse complement strand
GTAATTGGTTACGCCTCGTGTTTGCTGAAACAACAGGCCAGCAGCGCCGGCTAGTGCGCCACCGAGTGCAAATGTGAACGCAATAGTTTTATCAACATTAATACCCATTAAGCGTGCCGCATCAGCATCTTGTGCTGTTGCACGCATTGCCTTGCCACGACGTGTTTTGGTCACGATGAAAGTCATTAATGCTAGAAGTGGGATAGTTACCGCAAAAGAAAAGATTGTCGTGTATTGGATATGTACACCAGAAATAACAAATTCACCACTTGGCAATACCGAGTTCCAAGTTTTAGGTCCTGATCCATTCCAGCGCATTCCAACGAATTGAAGAATAAAAGAGACTCCTACAGCTGTGATTAGTGGTGCTAATTTTGGTGCTCGACGTAATCTTCGGTAAGCAAATCTTTCAATCGCAACATTGATTGTTGCACAAAAGCCCATCACAGCGATCAGACATGCAAAGAAAACGACATAGCCCACGGATGAAGGTGATTCCTGGCCAAACCAAACAGCAATAAAGGTTGCAGCAAATACTCCACCCAGCATAAAGAGATCTCCGTGGGCAAAGTTAATTAATTCAATAATTCCATAAACCAATGTGTAACCAAGTGCTATTAATGCGTAAAGGACACCATTGCTTATGCCAATAACACTTGCTTGAAAAAACTGAGATGGTGATTTAATAAGATTTATAGCCAACCAGAAAAATACTAAACCAATAATTAGAGAAGCAGAAGTGCGCTCAATCAGAAGGCGGGCAGAAAGTCGTGCTGAGCTCTTCGCCATATCAACTCTGCCTTTCGATAGCCTGTATGTGCACTGGTAATACTATGCGAAACGGGAGCGCTTTTACACGCCCCCGCATCGCCATCAAATCTCAGTTACCTGAGAGTTTAGATATTTATTGAACTGTCCAAGCCTTCAAAGTGGTCTCTTTCTTGTCTTTAACCACTTCAATGGTGATATCGATTGCTGATGTATCACCTGATGCTGGATCAATTGCTAGGTCTTTACCAAGTACTGATTCGTCGGCTGAAATTGTGATTCCAGAGCCAGTGAATACAGCGTCACGAACACCCTTACGAGTTCCGTCTGATGCAGCAATTGCTTTCAAGATAACTTGAACTGCAGCTACACCGTAGATTGGGTATGAACCGACTGGATCAGATCCGTACTTCGCCTTGTAGTCTGCAACAAACTTTGCGCCAGCACCATTTGGGTTGTTAGCAAGCAAAAGATCTGTTGAAAGACCTGCGAATGTTAGATAAGCGCCTTGAGCTTCTGGAAGCTCATTGAACTCTGGGTAACCTGTGAAACCATCTGGTGCCATCAGTTTAACCTTAGTGTTGTCGCCAAGAACCTTTACTTTGTCCTTAGTTAACTGTCCACCGTTGTTATCAAAGATACCTGCGAAGTAAACCATCTCTGGCTTAAGTGCTTTGATCTTTGTAAATAATGCAGAGTAATCAGTTTGCTTCTTATCCCAGCCCTCACCGTATTCACCAGAAGAAAGAACCTTGATTCCTTGCTTCTTAGCTTCAGCAGTAAATGCACGAGCAACACCTTGACCGTAGGTCTCTGTGTCATTTAGAACGTAAACTGACTTAACCTTTGCGTCTTGTGCTGCGAATTGAGCAGCTGCTGCGCCTTGGTTGTCATCTGTTGTACATACGCGTGCGTATGAACGTGAACCTGATGGGAAGTATTTCTCTGGCTCGCCAGCATCCCAAGTCTTTGTTAATCCTGGGTTTGTGTTGGCGTTAGAGATCATAAGCATTGGACCATCTGGAGCTTGGTTAACTACTGGTGCAATAATCTTTGCGCAACCTGAGTTGTAAGTACCCATGATGGCTACTTCATTTTTGTTTGCTACGTGCTCTTGTGCGTTAGCTGCACACTTTGCATCATCCCAAGAACCCTTGGCTGCTGTTGCATTGTCGTACGCTTTGAACTCAAGCTCGTAATCGCCAGCCTTGTAACCTTGTTGTTCAAGGTAAAGTTGGATTGCTTTATTTGTTGAATCATTTGAATCAAATGCTGATCCTTGTAGAGGTAGATCAGTTGAAATGATCAACTTGTTTGAAGAGCTGCAGCCAGTAAGCACGCCTGCTGCAAGTGCAGCAACTGCTAAACCGGTAACAATCTTTGACAGTTTTTTCATTGGTACCTTTCTGTTTGTCTTCCTGTTCATATATCCCGGGACAGGGAGGGGTGAAGATTAACGCTTAGGTTTAGGTTTGAGCAATTTTCTTCCCGCTCATCCCCCATTATTTGGGCTCAAATTAGCCCCAGTATCACTAAATTGTTATCGGTCCGGGGCGGCCTCAGGTGAGATGATCGCGTTAGCAACCTCTTTCATCGAAATACGCCGATCCATTGCCGTCTTTTGAATCCAGCTAAAACTTTCAGGTTCTGACAAGTTCATCGCCTTCATTAATATCCCCTTGGCGCGATCAATTACTTTACGGGTTTCTAGACGTTCATAAATATCAGCAACCTCAGATTCTAATGATTTCATTTGCTTGTGCCGACTAATTGCAATCTCAATGGCTGGTACAAGATCATTTATTGAAAATGGTTTCACAACATATGCCATTACGCCAGCATCTCTTGCACGTTCTACTAATTCCCTCTGACTAAATGCAGTTAGCATTAAAACGGGTGCTAATAAAATAATTTGTTCTGCTGCTGTGATGCCATCCATCTCTGGCATTTTTACATCAAGTATTGCTAAATCCGGTTTGTGTTGCTTTGCAAGCTCAACTGCAACGGCGCCATTTTCGGCTTGTGCTATTACTTCATAGCCAGCCTCAGTTAACATCTCAACGAGATCTAACCGAATGATAGTTTCATCTTCGGCAACTAATATTCTTACCTTTTTATCTTGATTATTCATGTGCCTCGAGTCGGATTCGAACCGACACTATACGGTTTTTGAGACCGTCCTCTCTACCGTTGGAGTACCGAGGCGAAAAGAGAGTTATAGTTTATATTGCTTATCTTTTTAATCGAAATTACTTACGGTAGGCGGGAGCAACTCCACCTACAGCATCGCCGATTTTGTGAACACGCATGGCGTTAATTGAGCCTGGAATTCCTGGCGGGGAACCTGCGACGATTAAAACTAAGTCCCCGATATTTACTCGTTTCGATTCAATTAGCAATGTATCTACTTGCATAACCATTTCATCGGTGTGATTAACCACCGCAGTAAGCATTGATTCCACTCCCCATGAAAGTGCTAATCGGTTATAGGTTCCAATTTCAGGTGTGAGCGCAAGCATTGGAATTGGAGAACGAAGTCGAGACATTCTTCTCGCGGAGTCACCACTTTGAGTGAATGCAACTAAAAATTTAGCGCCAACAGTTGACCCAACCTCTGTAGCTGCTTTTGTAATTGCCCCACCCTTTGTTGAGGGTTCATGCTTTAACGGTGGAATTTGATCTAGCGCAACCTCTTCAGTTCGCTCAATTATTCTTGCCATTATCTTTACAGCTTCGATCGGAAAATCTCCAACACTAGTTTCTCCAGAAAGCATTAATGCATCAGCCCCATCCAGTACTGCATTTGCACAATCAGTTGCCTCTGCTCTAGTCGGCTGAGAATTACTAATCATTGAATCGAGCATTTGGGTTGCGACTATTACAGGTTTAGCAGATTCTCGCGCCAAAGTTATGCAACGCTTTTGCACCATTGGAACATCTTCTATGGGTAGCTCTACTCCTAAGTCACCGCGTGCCACCATAATGCCATCAAATGCATCCACAATCTCTTGTAAATTCTCTACTGCTTGAGGCTTCTCAATTTTGGCAATCACCGGAATTCGCTTGCCTTCTTCATCCATAATTTTATGAACATCTTTTATGTCGGCAGCATTTCTTACAAAAGATAAAGCAATAAAATCAGCGCCAGCTTTTAGTCCCCAGCGTAAATCGGCAATATCTTTTTCCGATAAAGCCGGAACTGATACGGCTACCCCAGGCAGATTTATACCTTTATTATTGCTGACCATTCCTGGTTGAATAACCTTAGTGATTACATCATTTTTCTTTACTTCAATTACTTCAACAGTCACCTTGCCATCATCAATCATTATCTTGTCACCTGGCCGGCAATCACCCGGTAAACCTTTATAAGTTGTTCCAACTCTCTCTTTGCTTCCCGCAACATCATCTGTAGTAATGGTAAAAATATCGCCCCGAGCAAGTTCATGTGGGCCATCTGCAAATCTGCCTAATCTAATTTTAGGACCTTGCAAATCTACTAAAATTGCTACGGCTTTATTTGCCTTCTTTGAAACTGCTCTGACCGCATCCAATCTTGATTGATGTTCCTCATAGCCACCGTGAGAAAGGTTAAGGCGCGCCATGTTCATTCCAGCATTGATCAGTTCAGTGATTTTTTCAACTGATTCAACAGCTGGTCCCATCGTGCAAACAATTTTCGCGCGGCGCATAAGTTGACCTTAAACCATTAATGGCCGGGCGGTAGGTTCAATTGGGAATGGAAGTTGAGTGTGTCCAGATAAGTAGGTATCAACAGCAGAAGCAGCACTTCTTCCCTCTGCAATTGCCCAAACAATTAGCGACTGGCCTCTACCAGCATCACCGCAGACATACACGCCCTCCGCTGCGGTTGCATAATTTTCATCTCGGATAATGTTTCCGCGTTCATCTAACGTAACCTCAAGTTGATTTAGTAGCTCACTCTTTTCTGGACCAGTAAATCCCATAGCTAGAAATACTAAATCTGCTGGAATTACTTTCTCGCTCCCAGGGATAGGCTCAAACTTTCCATTTATAAATTCAGTTTCTACTAACTTTAACCCAGTTAACTTCCCATTTTCGTTTTTAACAAACTCTTGGGTTGAAACGGAATACATTCGTTCACCAGACTCTTCATGTGCACTGCTAACCCGATAAATCATCGGATAGGTTGGCCATGGTTGATTACTTGGCCGCTCCTCTGTTGGCCTTGGCATAATTTCAAGTTGAGTTACAGATTTAGCACCTTGCCTAATTGCCGTGCCTAGGCAATCTGCTCCGGTATCTCCACCGCCTAAAATCACAACATCTTTTCCAGAAGCATTTATTGCTGGCTCTGAAGTTAACTCACCCAATGCTTGCTTATTGCCCCATGGTAAATACTCCATAGCCTGGTAAACACCGACAGCATCTCGTCCAGGGATTGGTAATTCGCGCCAATTAGTTGCACCAATTGCAATCACAACTGCGTCATATTTATTTCGCAATGCCGAACCAGTTATATCTTTACCAATGTCTACACCTGTTCTAAATCTAGTTCCTTCTTGCTCCATCTGATAGAGCCTGCGATCAACAATTGATTTTTCCATTTTAAACTCTGGGATTCCATAGCGCAGTAGTCCACCAATTTTGTCGGCACGCTCATAGACTGCAACCGTGTGTCCTGCCCTGGTTAATTGTTGAGCTGCCGCAAGACCAGCTGGCCCAGATCCAATTACTGCAACAGTCTTACCTGATAAACGATCTGGAATTAAAGGCACAACCCGTTTTTCCAAAAATGCTTCTTCAATAGTTCTTAGCTCTACTTGCTTGATCGTAACCGCATCAGAATTAATTGCCACCACACATGCTGTCTCACAAGGCGCTGGACATAATCTGCCAGTGAACTCTGGAAAATTATTTGTCGCATGAAGTCGATCTATTGCTTCAGCTTTTTCACCTCGCCAAATTAAATCATTCCATTCCGGTATTAAATTTCCAAGCGGACAACCTTGATGACAAAACGGAATTCCACAATCCATGCATCTACCAGCCTGCTTTTGCAACTGACTAAAATCCTGCTCCTGATAAACCTCTTTCCAGTCCTTAATTCGAACATCAACTGGACGACGCTTAGGTAGTTCCCTCGGAGTATTTAAGAAACCTTTTGGATCAGCCATTTATCGCCGCCATAACTGCGCTCTCTACTGGCAAACCTTCGCGCTGTGCTTTTGCCATTACCTCTAAAACTCTTGCATAATCTCTTGGCATAACTAATGAAATCCGACTCTTACTATTCGCCCAATCATTAATAACTTCACCTGCAATTTTTGAACCTGTCTCAGCATAAAACTTTGAGATAAGTCCTTTAACTATTTCTTCTTGATCAATTGGTAGTGATAAAACATCAACCATTTCTGAATTTACTAGTCGTTGATCAAGATCTAATACAAAGGCACGGCCACCAGACATACCAGCAGCAAAATTTCTGCCAATAGAGCCAAGCACAACCACAGTTCCACCAGTCATGTATTCACAACCATGATCGCCAACACCTTCAACCACTGCAATAGCTCCTGAATTTCTAACACAGAATCGCTCGCCAACGACACCAGAAATCATTATTTCCCCAGAAGTTGAGCCATAACCAATTACATTTCCTGCAATTACATTTTTATTTGAATCAAATTTTGCTCGCTCATCTGGTCTGATAATTACTCTGCCACCAGATAATCCTTTTGCAACGTAATCATTACTATCCCCATAGAGTCTTAGAGTTAAGCCAGTAGGAATAAAAGCGCCAAATGATTGACCAGCTGAGCCGTGGAAAGTGATATCAACTGTATCTGCCGGCAAACCTGCTCCCCCATACTTGCGAGTTATTTCAGCCCCAAGCATTGTTCCAACTGTTCGATTAACATTTCGAACTTTCATATCTAACCTGACGGGCGCAGCATTATCTAATGCATCAGCAGATAACCTAATTAGTTCATTATCAAGAGCTGCATCTAATCCATGATTTTGTGTTGTGGTGTTCTTTCTTGAATCATTATTAGTTGGCTCTACCAATAATGGAGAAAGATCTAACCCACTTGCTTTCCAGTGAGCAATGGCAGATTTTGTATCAAGTAACTCAACCTGACCGATCGCATCCTCTAAACTCTTAAACCCAAGGCTTGCTAATAACTCTCTTACTTCCTCGGCAATATATTCAAAAAATGTTTCAACAAACTCAGGCTTTCCGGTAAATTTCTTTCGTAGCTCTGGGTTTTGGGTTGCAACTCCAACTGGACAAGTGTCTAAATGACAAACGCGCATCATTACGCAGCCAGATACAACCAATGGCGCGGTCGCAAATCCAAACTCTTCGGCTCCTAATAAAGCTGCAATTAATACATCTCGGCCGGTCTTCATTTGGCCATCAACTTGAACAACAATTCGATCTCGCAAACCATTTAGCATCAAGGTTTGTTGTGTTTCAGCTAGCCCTAATTCCCATGGTGCTCCTGCGTGTTTTAATGATGTAAGTGGTGATGCACCAGTTCCACCATCATGGCCAGAGATAAGAACTACATCGGCATGAGCTTTGCTTACTCCTGCTGCGACTGTACCAACACCTACTTCAGCAACTAACTTCACATGCACGCGTGCATTCTTATTTGCATTCTTCAGGTCATGAATTAGTTGAGCTAGATCCTCAATCGAGTAAATGTCATGGTGCGGTGGCGGAGAAATTAATCCAACACCAGGTGTTGAATATCTAACTTTTGCAATCCATGGATACACCTTGTTTCCAGGCAACTGACCACCCTCGCCTGGCTTTGCACCTTGTGCCATCTTTATCTGAATATCATCAGCATTTACCAAGTACTCACTTGTAACACCAAACCTGCCACTCGCAACCTGCTTAATTGCCGAACGACGGGAATCTCCATTACCGTCAGGAGTATTACGGGCAGGATCCTCTCCACCCTCACCAGTATTTGATTTACCGCCAATTCGGTTCATTGCAATCGCTAAAGTTTCATGGGCCTCTTGAGAAATCGACCCGTAAGACATAGCACCGGTAGCAAATCGTTTTAAGATTTCAGAAATTGGTTCAACCTCATCAATTGAGATTGGTTTTCTAACCCCTTCTTTGAAATTAAACAAACCTCGCAAAGTCATTAACCTGCGAGATTGATCATCAACTTTGCTGGTGTATCGCTTGAAAACATCATATCTTTTGGCACGAGTTGCATGCTGCAAAGTAAAGACGGTTTCTGGATCAAAAAGATGTGGTTCACCTTCCCGGCGCCATTGGTATTCGCCACCTATTTGAAGTTTCTTTGCACCTGGAATTTCACCACCTGGTGGATAGGCGATGTGGTGTCTCTTAATTGTTTCTTGGGCGATTGTTTCAATATCAACTCCGCCCAATCTTGAAGTTACACCGACAAAATACTCATCAACAATCGCCTTTGATAAACCGATAGCTTCAAATATTTGAGCGCCTGTATAGGAAGCAATAGTTGATACACCCATCTTGGACATAACTTTTAATACACCCTTGCCAAGAGATTTTATTAAATTCCTTACAGCCTTCTCGGGCGTGATTCCAGTTATTACTCCCTGGCGTACTAAATCCTCGGCACTTTCCATCGCTAAATATGGATTAACGGCGGCCGCTCCAAAACCAATTAATAGCGCAACATGATGAACCTCTCTGACCTCACCACTTTCAATTACTAACCCAACTTTTGTTCGAGTTTTTTCTCTAATCAAATGGTGGTGAACTGCAGAGGTCAAAAGTAAGGAAGGTATCGGAGCATTTTCAGCGTCACCATCTCGATCAGATAAAACAATAATTCTGGCGCCTTCTTCAATCGCTTTTGAAACTTCTTTTCGTATAGCTTCAATTCTTGCCACCAGAGATTTTCCGCCACCTGCAATTGGAAATAGGCCGCGTACAACGTGGCATGCAAAACCAGGTTGATCACCATCTGCGTTAACGTTAATTATTTTTGCAAGCTCATCATTATCAATTACTGGAAATTGTAAGGAAATTTGTCGGCATGATGAAGGCCCTGGATCTAACAAATTATGTTCAGGACCAATCGATCCTCCAAGGGAAGTTACTAACTCTTCACGAATAGCATCTAGAGGTGGATTGGTGACTTGCGCAAATAACTGCGCAAAGTAATCAAATAACAATCTCGATTTATCAGATAAGGCAGCGATTGGAGTATCTGTTCCCATAGACCCCAAAGGTTCTGCACCATTTTTAGCCATTGGGGTGATGATTATTCGAATCTCTTCTTCGGTATATCCAAAAGCTCTTTGACGGCGCACAACTGATGAGTGCGGATAAACAATATGTTCTCTAGCAGGTAAGTCACTTAATCGAACTAAACCAGCCTGTAGCCACTCAGCATATGGCGCAGAGGTTGCAAGTGATTGTTTAATTTCATCATCTTCAATTATGCGACCAGCCTCAATATCTACTAAAAACATTTTGCCAGGCTGAAGTCTTCCCTTTCGAATAATTCTGTCTGGAGCAAAATCCAATACTCCGACCTCACTTGCTAAAACCACTAACCCATCATCTGTAACCCAAAATCTTGATGGACGTAATCCATTTCTATCTAATACTGCGCCAACTTGCTTGCCATCAGTGAAAGTAACGCAAGCCGGACCATCCCATGGTTCCATCAGTGTTGAATGGAATGCGTAAAAATCTTTACGTTCTTGTGACATCGTCGTATGATTTTCCCAAGCTTCAGGGATCATCATTAATATTGAGTGTGGAAGTGATCTTCCACCTAGATACAATAATTCTAAGACTTCATCAAATGAAGCAGAATCACTGCCAGAGTTATTTACAATCGGAAATAAACGTTTTAAATCGCCGGGAATTAAATTACTTTCAAGTAATGTTTCGCGCGCGCTCATCCAATTGCGATTTCCCTTAACGGTGTTAATTTCTCCATTATGTGCAATGTACCGATATGGATGTGCAAGCGGCCAAGAAGGAAATGTATTTGTTGAAAATCTTGAGTGTACAAGCGCTAACGATGATTCAACTAGTGGATTAGAAAGATCAGGAAAGAATTCTTCAAGTTGGCCAGTAGTTAACATGCCCTTATAGACGATAGTTCTAGAGGAAAGTGATGAAATATAAATCGGCATTGTGTGTTCAATCCGTTTACGAAGACAAAACGCCATTCTTTCCAGAACTAAATCTGACTCATTATTTTTGCCGGTAACAAATATCTGCTTAAAATCTGGCATTACTGATAATGCCGTCTTGCCCAAAGATTTAGAATCGATTGGAAGATCTCTCCAACCAATAATCTCTAAGCCCTCTTCATTTGCAATTCGTTCAATAGTCCTGAGGTTTCCCTCTTCATTTGAATTAATGAAAAATATTCCGGTCGCATACTTGCCCACTTCCGGCAGTTTAAAACTTACAACAGATCTATAAAATTTATCTGGAACCTGAATTAATATTCCAGCTCCATCGCCGCTATCTGGTTCAGCACCAGATGCACCACGGTGCTCTAAATTTCTAAGTGCGGTAAGCGCTTTAGCCACAATTTCATGAGTTGGTAATTTATTTAAAGTTGCGACCATTGCAACACCACAAGCATCATGCTCGTTGGCAGGGTCATACAACCCAATTGCATTTGGGGTGGTAGAAAAAAGCTTTCTATTTTCCAATTTGAAAGGCCGCTCCCGTTAAAGGGTCGGGACGACAATGGCCCAACTTCAACTTATGATCTAGGTAAATTGTATCAGGGGATTTAAATCCCAGTCAGCCCTACCAACCAACCAATTCCAGCAGTAATTGTGACGCCCAGGGCTCCGCCCATAAAGATTCGAACAATAGTTTTTGGGATAGGAGAAGCAGCAATCTTTGCGCTGATAAAGCCAGCACCTAACAAACCTAGGGCGGTAAAGACGAGGATCAAGTTAACTTGATTTGATGATGAAATTAATGCTCCGATAAGTGGAACAACGCCACCTGCTGTGAAAGCTATTGCAGATGCGACAGCTGCCTGAACTGGCCTTGCTCTTGTGTGGTCGAAGTGACCTAGTTCATCTCTTAAATGTGCCTCTAACGCATTTTGATTATGCATAGCAGTTACAACTTCTTTTGCTAAATTTTCACTTAGACCACGATTCATATAAATATGAACGAGCTCGTCAAATTCACCTGCTGGGTCAGTTGCTAATTGATTAATTTCAATCTCTCTATCAGCCGCTTCAATATCATTTTGCGATTTAACTGAAACGTACTCTCCTACTGCCATAGACATTGCACCAGCAACTATTCCGGCAAGACCAGCGGTAACTAAAAAATCACTTTTATTGGCAGCTGCAATTCCAATCATCAAACTTGATGTTGAGACTAAACCATCATTTGCGCCAAGTACTGCAGCGCGAAGCCACCCGGCCCTATTGGCCCGATGGTCTAAATTTCGCATTTGTACTTCTTCTAAACCCATTTCTCAAGTCTAACTTGCAACTTCACTATCGCTTGGGTTGCCACGACGAGCACTCTTGAATAAATAGGTAGCCGATCCAGCTAAAACAAAGAGACAAACCCATATATTTAAGCGCAATCCTAAAATATAATTTGCTTCGTCAATTCTAAGAGCCTCTATCCACAACCTGCCAGCGGTATAGCCAAATACATAAAGCGCGAAAACATCCCCTTTATTTGTTATTACTCGACTCGCTAGCCCGGGTAATTTAATAAGCACATATCCAATAAATACACACCAAAGTAGTTCATATAGAAATGTTGGATGGAATTTCAAAAATTCTTCATATCCATCTGGCCGCATAAATGGTCTAATTTCAATACCCCACGGAAGATTCGTGGGTTTACCAAACACCTCTTGATTAAAGTAATTTCCTACTCGGCCAATTGCTTGCGCAAAAATAACTCCTGGTGCTAGAGAATCTAGAAATTGACTGAACTTCAAAGTTGTTTTGTGCGTTTTAAAATAGGCATAGGCACCAAGTGCACCTAGTGAAATTGCTC
>Ga0247722_10001742_pt1 | contig 11776 bp, 16 predicted proteins | sample MSEWelMarce3H_FC_FD_189094 | JGI IMG/M metagenome (GOLD analysis project Ga0247722, IMG submission 189094) | Subsurface sediment microbial communities from gas well in West Virginia, United States - MSEEL Well Study Marcellus 3H_FC | ecosystem: Environmental > Terrestrial > Deep subsurface >... | reverse complement strand
TCTTTTTTCCAGCTAACGGTACAATACCTGGACACTCACAATCCGTCGACCGTTTAACAAGATGAACCATCAACGAAAAAGTAGCGGCACATTTCTATCCGAATTCACAATCAACAATTCTGCGGGGACGAGATGACACGAGAAATGAGGATGGCGGTGTAGGGACGTTGAACTCCTCCATCCATCGAATTTGTTTCTTGAAGCCAGGGAATCAGAAGGAACAAAATTTTAAGAGGTGAGCTACTTCTTACTTCACCTCGTGGAACATTTCCAACTCACACGACCGCTTGTGTAGCCCCAAATACATGAAATGAAATCAAAACAACGTGGAATATTTTCCCAACCAAACAAGAACTCGGACGCACTTTTTTTCCCCCCCAGCACGTGCACACTCTGTGAAAGGGACAAAGAAAATTCCGGAGAAGCCTCGGTTGACTTCTCTCTTTTCCTTTTAGCAGAGGGTAGCAAAGAGGGAAAGAGAGAAAACGGTATTGTATATAGAATGAAGAGATTGTTGTTGTTTGGGGCTCCCTTCACTTGGATACCAGCTCCGAAGCTTGCTCGAGCACTACTGAAGTGAAGCCAGTCTGACGTCTGCACTAAGCGCTGCAGTGGCGACAACGGCGGCGGACTACGCAGACCCGCGGTCCATAATATACCCTCGGGTGTTCTCTGTGTATACACACGCCAAGAATCACCCGTTTTTTTTTTAAACTCTCCTCCCACCCCATCTCTCACCTGCGTCAGGTAGGCAGAGGTAAGTCGACCAATCAACAACCGCCTTTTGTATACCTCTATCCCCCCCCTTCTTTTTCCAAAAGAAACGGACGGATGGATGGAAGAAATCATGCACGGACACGCATAGAATCCTGCCTGTGGTAGAGGTGGAACACGATCATTCACTGGAACTTCTTCAGCAGCGGGTCTGAAGCGCACCCAGTTGCTCCGGGGAGGAGTTATGTGTCTCTGTCGATTCATATCGCATTTCCTTACTTTTTTTTTCTCACACAGTCCTGGTGGTTTCTGGGGCCATCATCTCACATGGGATCCCAAGTAAGGTGGAATTATTATCAACTCGGACGTCTCTCCTTGATTTGGAAATTCCGTCCGACTGTCACAAGGAGGGAAAGAAAAAGTATAACAAGGTCATAAATGCGCAGGAAATTAGAACTTGAACATTTCCGAATTGGCCGATTCCTGAAGCTCACGTGAAAACCCGAAAGAATAAAATCGAAGGGCGAATCCAGTGAATACGTGATCTGAATTCCAAAACTGGGGAAATTCAAATTTGTTACACGAGTCAAGAACGACTGATTATGTCGCCAAAAAAAATGCGCATTTCCTTCAACAGCCCGAATAACAAATAAATTGAGGGCGAAGTGAAAAAAAAAACTAAATGACCTCCTAATACTTTCCTCCGTATTAATGGCACCACTAAAAAACAGGAGATCCGAGTCCGTCCCAATTCACTGTGGTGCGTCTGAAAAATGCGGTCCCATGAGCGGATCAAGGATCGGTTAAGACAGTCAACGACTTTGACACCTACCTGCTTAACATCTTATCTAAAGCTGTTAATGCCATAAGCTAAGGTCATCGAGAAGGTGAAAAAAAGATAAACACAGGAAGGAATAAAGGAAAAGGGGCGCTCTGTATCACACGTCATTTTTTGTTATCATCACCTGACTGACGACTAACGCGGTTGCAACATCCTGTGGGATGCGAAGTGCGTTCCGTATTTGATTTTCGGATGGGGTCTCGACCTCGCCACGCCGAGAATTACAATGATTGTCCCTGGTGAACGGACGGTCCGCGTTCCGGAATTAAATTCAACCAATATAAGGTGCGTACGTGACCCGAGATGTTTTCTACCAAATGAAAACGGGCGTCGGCAAAAGAAACCGCGGCCTGAAATGTTTTAAAAAGATCCCAATCTTCTTCGGTCGTATATTTCGCCCTTGCAGGTGGTGTGACAAGTCGAGAGATTATCTCTGTAATGAACTCATTCTTTTTGCGATTCGACCTGGATGATGTTGGCCGTCGAGGCGGTCTGAATGATCCGCTCATTATCTACGGAAGACTTATTGCCGCACAGTCTAGCGAAGCCCGTGTCTCCGACGCCAAATTCTTCACCTTCTGCCAGAGTGTGCAACAGTGGGCTGTCTCTAGTTTCGGGCAGATACAGCTGGCCGTGCGGGTTTTATGGTGGGAATCAAATAAAAACGAAACCAGACATCAGGATCAAATGTAGAGCGAACAAACAAAAAGAAAACTGGTTTGTGCGTATTAATCAAATGATTTTTTTGCATACCGAGAAAAAGCCCGCGGCCAGAGCTACGATGCCAAACAGAACTGATGGTAATTTGGGATCCAACGAATCCTTCAAAACAAAAAACGACAGGAAAAAATGTTACAAGTGCAATCAGAAAGATATTGTTTTGAAATTGCCGCGTTTACCAATAGGAAGATAAGCGGAGTTAGAGTGCCGGAAACTCTGGCGGAAGTCGAGCCGATACCAACCGCCGAACTACGAACCACCTGTTGACGAACATTTTTTAATTGTAATATCTCTTTCCCGATTATAGGAAGGACCAAAGACGACGGAAAATTAGTAGTACCGTTGGGAAGAGCTCGGCCGTGTAATTGTAGATGATGGCAAACGAAATGGATATGAGGGATTTCCCGAGCATGACCACGCTAGTGGTGGCCGTCGTCCAGGCGAAGCTGCCTTCGTTAGTACAAAAACAAACAAAAAAAACAACCGTCGCGTCACACATCAACTTTTGTCCACCAGGTGCGTGTATACTTGATACACCAGACGTAATTCAGGAGCGAGTCATTAACTCCTTGACAAATAAAAAAACAAAACAAAAAAAAACTTAATACTTTGAGGAAAGTACGTGGTGCAGATGCAGGCCAGACCACCGGAAACGAGGCAAAAACTGATGACTGGCCGACGTCCAAGTATGTCAATGATCTTGGCCGACAGGAGATAGGCAGGCACTTCGATGATGCCACTGATGAAGAGCATCAAATGGGGGTCGCCCACAAGCGATCCCGAATTCAACGTCAATCCGTAGTAGACCAAACTGTTGGCAAACCTGCAATCAAATGCCCAGATATATACAAGAACGAACAACGAAGTAGAGGGTTTTTCATTGCACAAGAAGGGTAATCGGTTCATACGGGAGGGACTAATGGAAAGCGATCGATCACGCCAATGTCTTACAATTACGTTTTTTTGCTGGAAAACGTGAAAGAGGGCGATCCATCTCTTTGGCAACGGACCAGCTTCGTTTGCTGGTCACACGAGCTTTCAATTCTTCGTAGTATGACCCTTCGAGAGCCTTGACCGACATCGCGGAAAAATTGAGAAAAACAGAAAAAATTGTTGTACTACTCTACATCTAATTATTATGGCTCCTGCTTTAAGGAACGACGTGAAGTTATCGAGTTTCAAGGGTGATTGTTGTCCCGCTAGATCGAACGCCGCCGAATCCTCGCAGGTCAACGAGGATGGAGGCAGATAGGTGTAATAGGTCTAACCGAAAACTGTTTCAAAATTCGAGCCATTTCGTAAAGTGCAATGTCACGACTTGTCGTCGCCACTGATCGCTCCTTACGGTAATAAAAATGTTGGCCATGAATTCTGCCTCTGGGGGTTAAGTCACAAAATCAGCGTCGTGTAGTACTTTTGGATTATTGTTTGAATCGATTATTTTCTCGAGCCATATACAAAAATAGGGGGATTGATTACCGGACAATTAAGGAATCGGGGCTAACGGTTGTGCCAAGTTCCTTACCAATTAAGAGAAATGTTGAGCGTCCTGTTTCTCAATCTTGGAGTTTTGAAAAGATCGATGATGCCGTATTTGCGATCGCTGGAGGATACCGGACCGATGGCCACGGTCATCAGCTCTTTCCCACCTTCCTGCACGGGAGTGATATTGGTCACTGGCTGTTCCAGTGGCTCCTTATCGATGCCCGACGTCGTTGTGCTCAAGGCCTGCTGCAGCTGATCAACTGAGAAGCCTTGCTCGGGGATGGCGTCGGCCTTGCCATTCTGTATTAGCATCTTGCGGATGATGGCGCCGGATTCTTGATAACGCCCCTGAGAAAACAACCAACGCGGCGATTCGTCCACGAACCTGAAAAAGAAAAAAAGGTGGACCACAAATATCTCAATGACATGAATTTGCATGTCATCATTAAATACACGCAACAATGGAATAACCGAGGGGCTTTTCGCGTTATAACATAGGCCCAGTTCGATGTTGGGGGACCGATTTTTTGCTGTCTCAAAACCGCCATTGCATATCGTCCCGTCAGCTCCATCATCGTGGATTTCGTATCCACACGAAGCAAGGCGCCGTTTCAAAAATGCCTGCAGCAAGGTAGGCGATTGAACTCACAGCCCAATGCCGTAAACCGGTCGTACCACTCACTACTTCGCCTTGAACGTTCACGACCAGTCCCCACCCGCGTGTGTGCACGGGAGAGTGGGGAGGAGAGAAACACATCAGGCCAAGAAGAAGAAGAAGAAGGAAAAAGAAAACTGAACTTTCCAAGTCCTCTTTACGGGTAGAGAGACTGCTAGGCTACGCTGTGCCTTTTTTTCCCCTTTTTCTTCTTGCTGTTTGGGTAGCCCATAAATACAAAATCTCTGCAGGGCTGCTGCAGTTATAACTTTAAACTCCTCGAGGTCGAGACCTTGCCGACCGTGATTGCTGTTGTTGCTGCCCTAAACGACTTGAGGCCACCATTCTTCTCTAATTGAAACGACGGACGGACGGCCTGGGTAATGGCGCTCAAAGCTATTTGACATTGAGGCCGAATTAGGCTGCGTAGTGGTTTTCATCTTTTTTCGAGGGGGATTTTCTTTCTTTTTTTTTTTACTCTGCCACCACCACCTTTCGCCTCGTTCCATCCACGGTGGGCGCCTTTCAACATGCGGTTTGCGCAATACGCAATCACAAAAAGAAACAGACAGTGAGAGTGTAGATTTATGAGGCTTATGTCATTACCACCAATGAAGAAACATCAGCGAACTGTGCAACCCGAAGATTATTTGCAAAATGGGCCAGTGGCGGACTAAATATGCCCATCCAGCCACGACGGTTATCCCGAGCGCGAAAACCAACTGGAAGCTGAAGCCAATCATGGTCCGATATCGGTCTGGCGCCATCTCCATCGCTGTAATTAACCATTTGCATAATAAAACACGTTAACGACTGCACCGACCACGTAACTCGGCCATGACCTTCTCTCTTTCGACACAATTTCTTACTCAAGACGAAACCGATCATGTAAGCTCCGCTGACGTTAACTGCGATGAGGAAACGAAGCACAACGTAAATGTAATAGTTCTGGACAAACCCGCAACCGGTGGCGAAGACCATCTGAAGTGCTCCAGTTGGAACCAACACTTTCCAACGGCCGTACCTGCATGTTTTTATTACCAGCGAAAAATAACATCATATTCCACTTATAACTGGATCCGTTTTGTTATTACCTGTCCGACAACTGCCCGAGCAACGAGCTGGCAATTAAAGCGCCGAGCATGTAGGCAGATTGCGATACCGAGGCCATCCACCTCCGGTCACACACCAGATCCCACTGAAAGATGAATACAGAAGAATTCTACATTACAGAGCGGATGATTGTGAACGACAAGAAAATGACGAAAATTCTTGCATCGGTAACGATGGTGGATTCGTAATAAGTGCGATCGTATTCCCACGCTTTGCAGGGTAGAGTTTCGTTCCGCACCGAGACGTAATGGCACGATCCGACGTACTCTAAAATAGTGTCATTCACTGCCAGACATCTGTCGATCCATTGAATAGTGAATTATTTTTTTTTTCTTCTTCCATAGTAGGCAAATCCTTTTCCCAGCTACTGACAATAATATGAAATGAAGTTGATACAAACCTGTGTCTGGGCGTGGCTCCAACTTCCACTTGCGACAGCATATGAACTCCACCTTGAATAAGAAAGAAAATAAAACATTCGCATGTTTTTAATTGTTTCCAGACAAAAGGAAAATTATATGTGGGAGTCGTTCGAAAACGATCCCTTCCTTAAATGTCTGATAGAAAACCCCACCTGTGAAGGCCGGCAAAAGGTGTAGCAAGTACTGAATCCATTGGTACCGTCCAAATTCACCTACCGCGTGTAAAGAGTCATGCATTAAAAGGGAGCGAAAGTTATTATACACAAAATTTATTTATCCTGGAAGTTTATTACTCTGCATCCACTTACCTGCCCATAGTTCCGTCATGATGGCTTCGACTAAACCCTGCAACCGACGGATCGGGACTAACTGGAACGACTCGCCGATCAATCGATAAATTTTCTGATGGGTCAAATAATAATAATCTGTTTGTTGTGGAATGAACGCGTTATCCCGCCCAATCCGACATGGTTTGGAATACAAACCCACCAGCAACTGTAACTCTCTTGGGTTCAAGATCAATGAATGCTATTCTCGTCTTGCAACACAAAAGAGAGTCAAGTTATTGTAATCGGAAAATAGCGCTCTGAATTGTATGGTAATGTTGCAATCGGATTGGGGTATTGAAAACGGCACACAACCAAAAAGTTTAATCTTAGCACGGCCTTCTAACTGTCTGTTGCGTACACACTGGGCAGTGTTTGAAGTTCCAACAACAATGCTATATGCATTTCTGGTTTGGGCGTACATACGTGAAAACCGCTGGTTTATCCATGTTGTCCCCCATATCAGAGGACGCTTCACTGTTTGCCCAGAGAGGCGTTTAGAAAGGGGCGATTTTCTTGAGGGTCTTTATTTGACCTTATGCGCCAACGCTGTCCTAAGAATGGCGACAAAAATTGAGATGACTTGTAAGAAAAAGAAAAGTTAAAAATAATTTTTTTCGGTTGCCGTGATTTATGGTTGACTCTTGTGCTTTTCCTTTCAAATGCGAAACAAGGACATTTGGCTTTCACAGTGGGGTTAGAAGATTACATACCATCAGTGTGCCCTGAATGTCCGCTACCTTCGCAACCGGTTGGCGCAGAAATGTCCTTTCTTCACTCTTGGAATCAATGCTGTGAAGGCGAAGATGTTGCTCCTAGGCGAGGTCAAGTTGGACGTAGAAGAAAACCCGTTTCAGTAAGTCACGAAGCGGGTTCCTATTCAAACTTGGCCTCCGCGCTGAAAGTGAAGTCGATTGGGTGCAGTGAAAAATGGATGACAAATTTCATTTTATCGAAAAACATTGCGATGGCGAGTTCACCATCCGCAGTGACATACACAGTACAGAGTGAAGAATGAGCGTCATTAAAGTGAGGGAGGAAAGAATGGCTCAATCACGAAAAGAACAAATATCATCCAAGCACTTAGACTTTCAAGTGGTACCTATGGGAAACTGGAGACATTTTTCAGGGCACTAAATTACCATGATGACCTCTAGACGACAAAAGATGTTAATTGACTCGCTGCAACTTGGATATGTACATGGGTCCGAAGTTGTTGACAATGGAAGGAAGCGCCACCTGGCCGTAACGGAGCGAGGATGATGGGGCAAAACGGCAAAGGAACCTAAAATGTTTCATCGTCATCGACATATCCCTGTAAGAAAAACGTAGCGGGAATTATTCAGAGAAGCAGTTAAGGGGATTACAAAAAAAAAACGTGCATTACCTGACGACCGCGTCGATTTTGTAAATTTCCTTTAGTTGCTTTATTGCCATATGAACGACGCCGTCATTCTGAATGGGCGAAAGGCTACACGTGGAGTAGACGATAGTGCCACCGGGCTTACACGCTCGAACACCGGCGCTGAAACGGGACAGACACTTATAAAAAGCGGCAATGATATTGGCGATCAGTTGAATTACGACCGTTACCAGAGGAGAGATGACTGAGTTTCAGGCAAACTAATTCGTTCTTTCATTCGTTCTTTCTTGAAATAATTATTGTCATCCTCCATGACTGAATGCCTGTCATTGGTACAGGGCACATCTACCAGGACTTTATCGAATGCATCAAATTCAGACCAGTGCAAAGCATTGGATTTTCGGACCTCTAGATGTTGCTTCCAGGTTTGTGTCTGCCCAAGATATTGCTTTAGTACATTATTAATTCGTGAAACCCGCGAACTCGTCACGTCATTGCAAACAAGTCTGTCTATAAATCATGAAGTAAAAAAACAAATAGTCATGAATCATTAAAGCTGAACTGATAAATTGATTAACTTGGATAAACTGTCTGTAACATGGCCAGGGATTTTCCACCGGGTGCTGCGCATAAATCCAAGACAGATTCCGTTGGTTGTAGGTTCAGCGCCAATACGGGAAGGAGAGACGCAGCGTCCATTAAGTAATAATCTAGTATAGGTATTACGGTTGACTACAGTATTCAATAAAGTAAATCTAAATATTGAACTTACTGGAAGTACCAAAGCTACTTTGTTTAGGGGAAGGAAATCGTGAGATGTCCCCTCGTGGAAAAACGAACGCTTTGAGCAGAGAAGGGAAATCAAGGCGTTCGTCTTTTTTCTTCTCAACCACAAAGTCGTAAGTCGGCTTGACATATTCAAATTGATCTTCTTCTTCTAACCAATCTTCCATTCCTCTCAATTTTGTTGTAGGAACAAAATTCAAGTAGGCAGAAGTTGACTGACCAGGAGTGATGACTCTGTCATCTGTGAATGCTTGCACATTTTCAATATCATCATCTTCAACACTTTCCTTTTCAATGACATCAGTAGGCATGTTTCCTGGGGTTTTCCTATTTTTGTTTTTTTTTGAACAGCTTTGTTCAAAAAGTTCTTGAATATCCACACACCCCATACTCTAAATAACAAAGAACAAAAATTGATCAAATGAGTTTAAATTTGCAACACACTTCTTTAGTACACCTTTAGGTTAGCAATGGTCTGGTCGTAGTCACCATAGTAATTAACTAAAGCACAATGTTTAGGTGTAGACAACATTGCAAGTCTTGTCGCTGGCCAAAGGTCTCCATAAAATGTACCATAAAAATCATCAAAATGATCTAGGGCTCTGTCTGTGTTGGTTTTGGTCCACAAATTCTAAAAAAAACGAATTTATTCATTAGTATAACAAATACATGCTGTTTTGAGTTCTTTTTTTACGGCTTCTCTTTTGTCAAACTTGTGTCGCTTGCTGACAATAGCTTGTGGGAAATTTCCACCACCGATAGCTATAGGCTGAAATTTCGAAATTGAACGCCACTTGCGAGCGAACATGATTCCTAATTATTTAAATGCGTTCGTGTGTTTTTTTGCAGCACCTTCACGTGGAGAAATACAAAATACAAAATATTCGGAGCAGACGACAAAACGCCATCTATGTGTAGATAAATAAGACTTTAAAATCAACATTTACTGCTATTGGCGTTTCTTACGATACGTCATCTCTAAATTAATCGACGTATCTCAGTCAGATTCGATAGCAATTTTGTTGTGGTAATAATAATCAGTTTCAGTGATACCATTTCTGTTTTTTTGCATTCTATAAGAAGTACACTTAATAAAATGGAAAACAAATACAACATGAAAAGTCCTGGTAATGTAACTTGGTTTCAGTGTGCACTATATTTGGCAATTATTACATCACTGTTTTCACTAATCTGGACATTTTTCTTTGTACAGCTGTGAAAAGGCTAATGAGAGAAGCTCAAGAACTATCACAGCCTACTGCTGAATATTTTGCCCAGCCTGTTGAAGACAATTTGTTTGAATGGCATTTCTCTGTAAGGGGTCCAGCTGACTCTGATTTTGAAGGTGGAGTGTATCATGGAAGGATATCCCTCCCTCCTGAATACCCTTTGAAACCACCAAGCATAATGCTTCTGACAGTATGTTTTGTTCATTAATTTATTGGTATTGAATGGGTCAGTAAATATTTATTTCTTCATTTCAACAGCCTAATGGAAGATTTGAAGTCAATCGCAAAATATGTCTCAGTATATCTGGTCACCATCCTGAATCTTGGCTTCCTTCTTGGTCCATACGGACAGCTTTGCTAGCTATAATTGGATTCATGCCATCTCCTGGTATGGGAGCTATTGCATCTCTGGACTACACACAAGAAGAAAGACAAAGACTGGCTAAGAAATCTCTAGAATTTGTTTGCCCAGAATGTGGGAAAATTTTAAATCTTCTTCAAGAGCCCAGTCAGCTGACAAACGAAAACGAAGCCGTTCAAGCAGAAGCCCGAGAGATCGCAGCTCAGGTTACAATGAAGGGTGAATCGAACAATGAAAACCCTACTGAAGAACCTGCAAACACTGAAGAACCGATTTCTGTCATTCAGCAACCACCACCGCCACAGCAAGTACAAACAGCTAGCATCAATAATAATAATGACCTTTTCTATAACTGCATAATCGCTGCTATCGTTGTGGCTTTGGCAATCCTTTTGTTCCGTCGATTTGCTTCGGGTACGAGTGCTGCCTGAGGACGGTCACAATATATAAATATTTTATTGATTTCCAAAAATTCATGACTTTGAGAGCTAATGTATGATCTTAATCCTTGAGAATGCATATAACGGGACTGCTAAATTCTATATAATGCTGTAACAATGTGGCAATGAAAATTGTGTATGATTTGTGTATTCATTTATTGCAGATAAATAATTATAATTAATTTCAGATGGTTTTTGGTTCCTTCTTATTGAAATGGTCTTATTGTTGCCTTCCCAACTAAACAACCTTGAACGTGACAATAAATTCGTACAGTATTTAAAAAAAAAGTGCAACATTATTATAGATATCATCATGGATAAAAGGTAAAAAAGCCCGTTAAGTTTTCGCCAATTCTTAATATTCTATTTCCAATGTCTGAACTGTAGCGAAAAAAGCTACAAGTACTCAAGGAAGTATTTAGAAGATAATCGAAAAGTTACCTCATAATTTCTTTAATAGGACCGCCACATTACCGGCTTGATTCTGATGTGTTTAGGAAAAAATTGTATGGTTTCGAATTCATCCCCCAAACCAACTCTTAGCCTGCACAATTCGAGTGAGAGCTTGGTGCAATATTTGTGAAATGATCAACGATCCCAACGTTTAGACCAAAAGTTGTTTTGACATAAAGAAATGGTGGTTATAGGAAAACCCTTGTGAACACTTTAGGTATAAGTTTATAAAATATCAATTTGTCATTCAAATTAGTTTGACGGAGTGTTTCTCTCCTCCAATATGTGACCAATGTAAATTGCATAATAAATTGTTTGCTAGAACGCTTCAATGGAGTTTTTGTTTTAATTATTCTCATAAACTGCTATAGAGAAAAAACATTTCTCGGCATTTCATTTTAAATTCATCAAGTGTTAACAACCAGGACATCCTCCATGGCCACCGCCATACCCACCGCCAAATCCACCGTAGGTACCACCTCCACCGACAGCAGTGGCTTGAGCGGCTTGGGCGGCCGAGTATGCCTTGTTGGCCGCTTGCTGGGCAGCGGCAAGATCAGCGAGTGAAGCCTGTTGCTTGTAAGCCAATGCTTGGGCGTTCGCTTGGGCTTGATAGGCCATCTGGGCCTGAGAAGCCTGTTGGGCCTGGGCCGCTTGTAGAGAAGTGACTGCTTGAGCGGCATGTGACTGAGCGGCCTTGGCAGCAGCGGCAATCGATTGAGCCTGTTGCAAAGCCTGGACTTTGGTGGCTTCGGCAGCCTGAACGGCCTGGGCAGCTTGAGCTGCCTGTGCAGATTCGGCGAAAGCGGCGGCTTGCGCGGCTTGGGCGGCCTGTGAAATCTGAGCGGCTTGGGCTTGTTTGGCCGCA
>Ga0247722_10001740_pt1 | contig 11783 bp, 14 predicted proteins | sample MSEWelMarce3H_FC_FD_189094 | JGI IMG/M metagenome (GOLD analysis project Ga0247722, IMG submission 189094) | Subsurface sediment microbial communities from gas well in West Virginia, United States - MSEEL Well Study Marcellus 3H_FC | ecosystem: Environmental > Terrestrial > Deep subsurface >... | reverse complement strand
ACGACTACTACCACCGCCACCGCCGTCACCACCGCCACTAGGTGAATGGTTCCGATTTCTTTCTATTTCATTATTGGGATTTATAGAAGGTTCTTCTTCATTATCAACTATATTATTATGGGTAGAAGTTCGCATTTGCGGTTCCATTAGAACAATATATATTAATCGACCTTTTGATTTGCTAATACATATATATATTATTGTTTATATCGCTTTTATGCGGAAGTAACGCGATAAACTTAAAGGGTTTAAATATATATTATGATGTAACTAGTAGTATTATACAATTCACAGTAATGTCGGCGCAGCCAATGCAGTCAGTAGAGACAAGACAAATCATACAGAATAATAATAATAAGCAAGAGTGTGTTAAGATAGAACAAGAGTATCGATTTAAGGAATTTGTTGGTATGGGTCAAACAGGGTTAATGAATTTAGGAAATACGTGCTTTGTGAATTCGTGTCTTCAGGCGCTTTCACATACGTATGAATTAAATAGATTTCTTCAAGACGGAAGTTATAAGAAGAAACTGATTAAGAAACCGGATTCAGTTTTATTACACGAATGGGATAAGCTTCGGACGTTAATGTGGAGTGAGAACTGCGTTGTATCACCTGGTGGATTTATGAGTTCAATGAAACAAATTGCCCGATTAAAAAACCAAGAATTGTTCACACAGAATTCGCAAAATGATGTGCAAGAGTTTTTAATGTTTATGTTAGATTCGTTTCATATGGCTTTGTCGAGAGAAGTGAATATGACTATAACAGGAAATGTGAATAATGATAAGGATATAATTGGTAAAAAGTGTTATGAAATGATGAAGCAGATGTTCACAAAGAATTATTCTGAAATGTTGAATATATTTTACGGGATTCAGATGTCTGTGATAACGAATGTGGATGCGCCAGATGATTTTTCATCGAAAGATGTTTTAAGTTTATCATCGGAACCGTTTTCGATTATCAGTATGCCTATTCCAATTGTGAACGACCGAGTAACCGGTAAAACGCGAATTCCAACACTATATGACTGTTTTAAACATTATAGTCACGGTGAAAAGTTAGAAGGTAGTAATGCGTGGTTTAATGAAAAGACAAATACATATCAATCTGTGCAAAAGCGTATATCATTTTGGAGTCTTCCAAATATTATGATTATTGATTTGAAGCGTGTGCAGTATACGGAACACGGACCAGTAAAGATTACTATTCCAGTTGAACTTCCTCTGAATAATTTGGTTATGAGTGAATTTGTGAACGGATATAAGAAGGAGAGTTATGTCTATGAACTGTATGCGGTATGCAATCATCACGGAAATACGAGTAGTGGTGGACATTATACTGCGACAATTCGAACTGCAGATAATAAATGGTATAACTACAATGATGAACACGTCAAGCCAATCGATATGAAATCGGATAAAATCGTAAGTAATATGCCGTATTGTTTATTTTATCGTAAAGTAATATCGAAGTAATATCGAAGTAAAGTAATATCGAAACTATAATATCGAAACTATATATACGTAATTGAAATACATAATAAATGTCTGTACCATTACATCCCATACAAGAAGTAAAAACAGCAGATGCTAACCCAACGATAAGCTTTAATGAGATAGGAGGGATATTTGATTGGATTGATAATCAAATTGATGCAACAAATCCACGTTTGGTATTAATAATCGTAGTAGTAGTTGGAATGTTTTATTTTGTTATTAGAGCTTTAGGAGGTGGTATTATTGGTATTAATGATACTAACGAAGGTTCAAATGAAAATCCGATGTTAAGTAATTCGAGTATTCTTGAAACATTGTTGTGGTCCATTTTTATAGTTATAGTCTTGATGAATGGTTTTCAATATTTTTTTAACACGAACATAACAACGGAGATATCAAATCTTCTGTCCCCAAAACCAGAAATAACATTAAAAAATATTGTTCCTGCTGAACCTACTGCGAGCGGTGATTTAGGAAGTGCTCCTGGTTCAAAAATGAGAAAACAAGTATTTCATATTCCGGCGAGTGTTTATGATTATGATAATGCGAAGGCTCTATGCCAAGCATATGGTGCGAATTTGGCGAATATAGATCAAATGGAAGAAGCTCATCGTGATGGTGCAGAATGGTGTTCGTATGGTTGGTCGGACAATCAAATGATATTATATCCTACACAGAAATCAACGTGGCTAGAATTGCAAAAAGACCCTGCTAAAAAGAATAGCTGTGGGCGACCTGGTATAAATGGTGGTTATATGGAGAATGCGAGTATGAAGGCTGGTGTGAATTGTTACGGACCCAAGCCAGATATGAATGAATCGTCATCTAAATTAATGGCTAATATTCACAATTATGAATCCGGAAAAATGATTGATCCATTACACGAAGCACGTATAAATGAAATGCGCGGAAAAATAAACAGTATTGTTATTGCTCCATTTAATAAGAGTGCGTGGAGTTTGTTATAATGTTTAACGCACCATACATACACATACACATACACATACACATACACAGAGACGAAAATTCGCTTAAACAAACATTTGGGTTATATATAAGATACAACAAATGAATCGCGTGGATCAATTGAAACGTGTGCAAGAAGAAGGACTTGAATTATTTACTAGAAAAAATGCTGATTATGGTGATGCATTCGCAAAGTATGGTGTGGTTGGTGTATTGATGCGTATAGAAGATAAAATACAGCGTGCATTATCAATAACAAAAAATGGTGTAAATTTAGTAAATGATGAGAAAATACGTGATACATTGCTTGATTTGCATAATTATGCCGGTATGGCTGTATTTCTTATAGACGAATAATGGATTACTCCATTTAGTAATAAATAATAAATGATAATACATATATTATTTACTAACCACATTCGTTCATTTCATAACCACATTCGTTCATTTCATAACTTATCGTTTTCTGTTGGTAGATTTACGGGTTTTTGATTTCACGGAAAGTTTAGATTTTTCATTTCTACGACTTTTATTATCGTGTTTAATTCTCTCGCTAGGTGTTACCATTGAGAGTAATTTTTCAAAAATATCATTCGGTGCAACATTGTTTGGATATTCTTTATCATTATTATGTTCGCTGTAGTCATCATAGCCATCGCTATCGGAACCGGCATCGTCGTTTCTCTCGTGATTTCTCTTATGATCTGCGGATACCGATGGATTCGCAGTCGAACTACTCCGAGGTGAGGTTTGTTGATATATATAATTTCGGGTAGAAAATAGAGGAGGCATCATAAAAAGACCCGCTGGAACAGCTAAATCTTTAAATAAATCGCTAAATTGTTCTACATTTACCATTGGTTCAGATTTAGTATCGCGAGATTCGTCTATTTTTCCTCCTCCGACGGAAGCGAATAACGGTATATTATTTTCAAATAACAAATTCGAAATTTTGTATCCACCACTCATCATTTGCCCATTTTTATCTTTATGAAATACTAAATGTTGGTCTGGATTAAAATAAGCCATATTATACTTTATCGATACTATTCTATAATAATACTTGCGATTGTTTTATGTATCTACTTACAAATATGTATATATTGAAATATGTAAAATATATACGTATTAGTGATTTATGCATTCTAGTAATTCACGACGAGTCGCTGTCTTCTGGAACTGTTGACGACCCACCACTTTTTGTATGATCACTGGATTTATCATTATATACACGTTTTATTTCGGTAACGCTTTTTGTTTCTCGGTTACTTTTGATATACTTCATAATCTGTTCAACTTGGGATTCATTTGTTATCAGATCTTTTAAACATTTTTCAATATAAGTGAGAGTTAATGGTGAAGTTTGTTTTGTAGTAACAAAACGCAATTTACCGTCGTTAATATTCACAGTTGCTTTCATTAAATTTCGTTCTAGCATAATTTCGATAATTTCATCGTTTATAATCGCACGCTCTGTTCGAGTATCTTTTATTTCTTCATTCGCAATTTTTATCTCATTGTCTAACTCAACCCATCTTTGTATTTTTTTTTCAAGTGTTGGTGGTGTCGTTGTATTTGGTGTACTCAATGTTTGGCTCATAAATGATATTGCACGAATTGTATAATAATATAATCACGTATTTTATGTTTATATTATCTTTAGCAATGGATTAATTTTATTCGCACTATTGAATCCATTTATTTACGATTACGGCGACGGGATGAACGTTTCCTAAATGAAGTAAATGGGCGATTTCTGCGAGATTGAAGTGCCTTCTGACCAAGATATAATCCTAAAGGCACTAAAGCGGTTTCGACTGCAGTCATCACACCAGGCATCATTCCACCGCGTTGCTTTGCTGAGTGTTTTTGTCCATATCTACGCAGTCTAGACCTTGATCCTCCTACGAGTGGAGAACCCTGTAAACCACTCAAACCCTGAAATCCCTGAACTTCGCCGACAGAACCAACGACTGGAGGAACGCCAGGAGCAGCGCCTGTAGCAGCAGCCATACCACCGGTAAGTTCCGAACCAGCGAGTGCAACCGGAGAACCACCACCACCCTTTTGTCCTAAATTCTGCAACATATTTTCAGCAATATTCTTTGCCTGATTCATTATTTCATTGCTTATTTGACCATTTCCACCTAGAACTACAGGTCCAGCTACAGGTCCAGGTGCAGCTCCCGGTGCACCTGCAGTATTATTGGAATTACCACCATTCTGAAGTATATGTTTAATCTCGCTACTTAAGTTGGGGTTTCCTCCTCTCATAAGTAATTGTGATTCACCTTCGTTATATGCAGCATATTCTCCTCCACGCTGTCTTTGATTATTTCTCGAAGAACGTCTTCCTCCTCGTTTTCCTTGTTTACGAGCCATTGTTTGTTGTTATGTTATACTATATACAACGAAAATATCCTAAATGAAATTAATAATATAATAATATCGATTAGTAATATAATAATATGAGTTATCCAATAAAAGTTATACCAATGCTTTTAGCTGCATTTTTATTGCCGGAAATGTTTTCATTCCACAATAACAGCTTGTCGACTGAAGCGCACCCAATGGTGCTAAATAAACACAATTATGGTTTTATTGATAATAGTATCAGTGTTGAAAATGTAACATCTGTTACCACCATTAATGAGAATGGTGTAGTTGAATGTAAAATGTGTTCATATGTGGCGACAGAATTAAACGCTACTCTTTTTCATAATCCAAAGGTTTTAGGGATAATTACTAGCGATATCGAAAAGATATGCACATTTTTACCGACAAGTGTACAAAATGACTGTACGAATGCAGCCATAAATATTGCGCCGGTAATATTAGAACAAATTGGCGAGTTTGTTGCGAATGAAGGATGTATAGAACTTGGTATATGTCCAAGTTCTACCTGATAATAAATCATCTTCTTCGTAAATAAGCGTAAACGACTAATCTAAATTATCTCAATTCATACTAATTGGTACTTGAGATAATTCGTTATAAATGGATGTGCATAAAGCAGATGAAACATTTGAATTCGACAAACTAGCGTTAGCATCCCCCAATGGTATAGTTGGAGGGGGATCATATTTAGCAAAATATGTCTATAAAGGTAACAAGGGTCCGTTATATATTCAAACAACTAAGACAAAGTCGAAAGACGGTATAGTCGTAGCTGGAAAGAAAGCGCATATTGATATAGTATTATCGAATGATGATACGGATTTTGTAGATTGGATCGATAATTTAGTAAAATATTCAATCGATTTGTTATTTGAAAAAAAGAATATGTGGTTCACCGAAGAATTAGATAAGAATACCATACAAGATTCGTTTCACTTACCAATACGAACATATAAAAAGGGACAATATTTGTTACGTGTGAATTTAGAGTTGAACAAAATAACGTCTCATATACAGCCATTTATATGTAAGGTTTTCGACGAGAATAGACATAGTGCTTCGATAGATTATATTAAGCCTGAAAATCAATTTATATCCATTATAGAATTTCAAGGTATTAAATTTACGAATAGAAATTTTCAAATCGAGTTATTATTGCGCCAAGTACTAGTAACACCAGACCTTCCATTACTAGATACTTGTATTATATCTACAGAAACACCATCCAAAACGTTTACGAATCAATATGAGAATGATTCTACGAAAAAAGAGATAACAGTTGATATGACTGAAATTACGAAAAATGCAGAATATTTAGGAGAAGATGTGAATCCAGTTTTGCAGGTTGTACCCCAAGATGAAAGAACACTGTGCGATGCGATTCTAGATCAAGAGTCGCATACTTCACTAACACAACCAAATGGTTTTACGAATAGTAATGTGATGAATAAAAATGGAATATATGAGGACGCAGCAAATAATACAATAAAGCATTTTGAATTAACGGAAGTTGATTTTGACTTTAAAAATATTTCAGATACGATAGATGTTGAACAGCCATCATTTCATATAGAATCTAATAAAGACAATAATCCGGGAAATACGTATAGTGCTAGTATTGTGTCTGGATCGAATGATAATAACAGTAAACAACATATGAGATCGAATCAATTAACATTAAAAAAACACAAGGAAATATTGTATCAAATGTACAAAACGGCAAAGAGAAAGGCACAAGAAGCAAAAAAGCTTGCGATTCGTGCATATTTAGAAGCGAAGGAGATTAAAGCATCGTATATGTTGGATAATTTAGAAGATTCAGATACTGATGGAGATATTTCAGATTAAACTTAATGATAAAACAAAGAGAAATATCATTTATATTATTTTATCATTTATTTTATATACAATTAAATTATAATATGAGTTTTTTGTCTGATTTAGAAAAAATGTTTCGTGTGAATAACATGAATAACGTTCTTGTTGTTTTAGGCGCCATTGTTCTTATCTACGCTGTTTATACATATTCTGATAATAAGGTAATTCCAATGGAGCCGCTGCAAAGTGATCCCGCGAATCGTGCTAGAGTGAGATTTAGTGATACTGCATCTGTTGCACCATCCAGTGAATCTAGTGGTTATGCAGTAGTTGATGGAACAGTTGGTCAAAGTGGTTCTCCCGCTGGCGCAGTGAATATGCCTGTTGCGAATCCATCCGATCTTTTACCTCGTGATACTAACAATCAATGGGGTAGTTTGAACCCTTCTGGAAGTGGTGATCTTACCGGACAGAATTTGCTTTCCGCTACATTTTTGACTGGTATAGATACTATTGGTAATACAATGAAGAACGCCAATCTCCAACTCCGTTCCGAGCCACCCAATCCCCAGTTAAATGTCGGTCCTTGGAATCAAAGCACATTTGCTCCTGATCTTATGCGCACTCCTCTCGAAATTGGCTGTGGCGGTCAGTAAAATATATATAGGTATTGCGATTTGTGTTAACCAAATGCAAACTTGTAAGAAGCGAAAATATAAAATTCATATATTTATAAAGTAACATCTAGTTATAAATATACAAAACGCGAATATATATCGCAATTTAATGGAATCATTAACGCCTGTATTGGATAACGAAAACCCATTATTAAAAATAAAAACCGATCTTGATGAGAGTGATAAAGTTTTAAAAAAGGAACTTTCCCTTGTGGATATAACTTTAATGGGGTTAGGGAATATCGTTGGTGCAGGAGTTTTCGTTATTTTGGGTAAGTCTATATTGTTTGGCGGAAAACACGCGATTTCTGCATTTATAGTTGTAGCGATTGTATCCATAATAATGGGGTTCGTGTATTTAGAAATATATAGTCGACATAAAAGCAATATTATGGAATATACTGCGATAAAAGATACGATGGGTGACGATGTGGGAAAATTCGCATTATATTTAATTTATTTGTTCGCGGTATTATCTGCTGTTACAATTGTTATATCTATGTCGAAATATATAAGTAAAAGTGAGTACTTTTCGTATCATCTGGGAGAAAATGTTATATTTGACGTGTTATTTGGTGTATCGGCGATTACTCTAATGTGCGGAATCAATTATCTGGGTATTCATTTTTCAAAGATAGTGGCTATTAGTATAACGGTGATAATGTTGGCGTTGTTAGGCGGCGCAATCGTTTTAGGTGCTCCCAAATTATGTGTGAATGAGGTCGTGAATATTCCAGAGATGCCGTGGGATTCTATTGTATTATCAGGTATTTTGTCGCTTTTCTTATTCAACGGGTATGATTTTATAGTGAAAGTCAGTGATGAAACAATAGATCCAAATGATAACAAAAATGCATTGATTTATACATTGGCTATGACTACGTTTATATATTTGTGTATTATTATCACAGGTATTTGTGTATTAAAATTTAAGACTGCTTCGACGACATATAATCTGATATCAAAAATATATGAAAAGATCGCAGGAAAAAATGCAGGTATTATCGCATATATTGGTGGTTTGATAGTTATGTTTAATACCGCGTTTTTATCGTTATTATCTGCGTCGCGTTTTATATATTCGACTGGAAAAGAAAATTATATAAACAATGTCGATTTTTGGAGTAAACTCAGCGACTATAACACTCCAACCAACGCGATTATAGTGACTTTTGTAATCGCATTATTGTTCTCGTTAATAAACAGTGAAGTCGTCCTAACAATATTTTCAAACTTTTCAGCATTATTAATTTTAGTATTATTATGTATTTCACTGTTAGTAATTCGCTGGAATGAACGAGACGACCTCGCACAACAAGCAGAACACAATTATATTCTTGGGAATATTTCGAATATACCGATTCCAGTAGTTATCGCATTACTGCTTATACTATATGCGAAATACAAAATAATCAAGCATAAGTTCTGGTTGGATAAGATATAATATTATTATATTTATATATATGAATTATGGTCGAAACGTCATCGTCGTCTAGTGGATTATGCGAATATAAAGATATATTCGGCAAGCCGAAGCAAGGTGCTCATTCGTTTCGAATATTTGACGTAGCAGTTATTGATGTAGTATTTACTATTATTGGTGGATTTTTAATCGCAAGATGGTTGGATGTCGCGATATGGAAGCCCGTATTAGCATTATTTGTTATTGGGATTGTATCACACAGGTTGTTTTGTGTTCGAACTACTATAGATAAAATTTTATTTCCTAATGCGAAATAAAATATCTTCAATATATATGAAAATAATAACAATAACAATAATATTATGTTTAAAACAAGTGTTTTTGGGTATATTATAATCGCATTTGTGATATTGATATGTTTAAAGATATATCAAGAATCTGACGCGTTTCAGTTAAAATGCATTGTTTCAAATGTTGATGGTAATAAATATTGTGTACGCGAGCGTGCGAAGCTTGAGTTAGCAGCAGATCTTTTAGCAAGAGTTACGCAAAAAATGAAAACAGTTGTGAAACATATGGGAGAGGCGTTTCCGGATCGTGAGAATGTTAAACGTTTAGTAACTAATTTTAATCCTGAAAAGGTTAGTGAGACATTACCTACGAGTGAATTTACTGCATATAGTGAGAACAAGGGTGAAAAACTCGCGTTCTGTGTGAATACGACAAAAAAGGGAAATAAGCTTATTGATGAAAACACATTGACTTTTGTGGCTCTACACGAATTAAGTCATATAATGACTGAAAGTATAGGTCATAAAGACGAATTCTGGAATAACTTTAGATTTCTCATTGATGAAGCTCAAAAAATAAAAATATATACACCAGAAGATTATAAATTAAAACCAAAAGAATATTGTGGAATGACTATAAACGATAACCCATATTTCGACAAATAAAAAAAACTTACCTAATTCCGCTTGTTATGTGTATTTTTGGTATTTTTTCGTGTTGGTTATTGTTAGATTTTTGTTTCGTACTGAAACTTCCTGTCTTCTCGTCTTTGCACAACCTATTGATTTTTGGCTGCTGGATCCATCGATTCGCCCGACGAGATCGGGGGGTAATTCTCAGGATGCGTCCATTCGTTTCTTTCTTGTTGAACCAGAAAACAACGAATACCTGATGCAGAATATCGAATATAGTCTACACCCGATGAAATCGCAACTGAAATGGATGCACAGTTGTACGGGTTGAAATCCAGGTAAACCCCCTCTTCGTCTTGCTTGATCTGTTTTTTCATATTTGAAATGACTCTTCGCGATACTGTGCGATGCTTTTCCCAGTCTAGATGACGGTCGCTCGAGGCGTGTTTTTCCCAGTGTTTGCTTTTCCCGTGATATCCGCATACACACGTCCACATCGCATAGTCTGTTCCAATAAGCCATCTTCCAACAGCGTGTCTTGCGATAAATGGGCACGTTGTTGGGTCAGGATTTCGGTATTTGCCCTCGAACTCTCCAACAATTTTCAGTGTTGCCTTCTCCATCAGGTCATAACGCTGGCGATTCGTTAAAGCCATCCATTCAACTGGCGTCATTTCCTGGTGCTCAACAAGCTCTTTTTTCACGCTATTAAGAGACAACAAATCTTCACGGGTCATACCGTCTGGTAGCGTCCTTGAATATGATCTGAAAAGATCCATCGCCGCTCCCGAATAAATTGGTGGTGGTGATGATGGTGGGGGTGGGGGATGTATGTTCGCACTGTTACCACCAGCAGCGCTGCTAGTGGCGTCGCGATAAAGCCCACCTAGTGCATTCATTGCTTCGAGATACTCACCTTCCGTCATCTTGTCTTGGTTGTCTTCGATTACTCTCATAAGAGTTTCCAATTTAGGATTCACCTGGGGTTGTTCCGCCATTATTCTATATTCGTCTGATTATCGATCACTGTATTTCATATCATACTAAAAAAACATTTCAATTTTTTTTGAGCATCGCATATTCACAGAAATCATAAAAATTACCATAAATCAAATAAATATGAGTTTTTTTAATTTTAAAAACCGAATATTCGGTATACGGCGATCCCGAGTTGCTATTATATCCGACTCCCTTGTTAGATCAGCTATAATATTCCGGTCAATATCTTCTATATAATAAAAAGACGGAAATACAGTATCAAAAGACAAAAATTTTGGAACTGACTCTGCATCGGTCCACGTCCATAAACGTCTATTTAATTTATTGTTATTCGCTTGCTTGTGATTATTCAGTTCGTTTAATTCCAATATCTCATCAATGGAATCATATTGATACATAATCGGAAATATAGTATCAAATTCGTATTGCTCGTCTATAAAACTAATATAAATTTCAGTTATCTCTAATGCCTTATTGTGTATACATTGTTCATATATTGATGCGCCACCAATAATCCATACGTTTTCGTAATTAGTGGTATGTACCATAATATCGTTTACCGTTTTCAAATACGTAACTACGGGAATGTGATTATTATCTTGAGTCAGATCATCTGTTGTACTTGCTGCTTGTTCGTCTTTCTCCATAATATAATTATGAGCAGAAACAACAAAATTGTCGCGATATTTAAGTGGTTTTGAACAATCTGGTATACTATCCCACGTTTTACGACCCATAACTACAGCATTTGTATTTGGAAAATGTATGGAACGAGTTGTTTCATAAAAAAACCGCATATCTCTTGCTAGTTTAGGCCAAGGTAACGTACCATTTAATCCGATCCCTCCTCCTCGACATAGCCCTACGATCATTTTATATTCTGAAACTTTTGTATTCATATTATTATTATTATTATTATTATTATTATTAATCATAATCATATTATTATTAACATAATATATTTATGTTATAGTTAAGTCAATATGTATTAAATATTTATATATTATTAAATTAGTGATACTAATAATATGTCAGAAGTAGACATAAAAATATACAAAATATGTCTTATTCGTTCACC
>Ga0247722_10001739_pt1 | contig 11784 bp, 9 predicted proteins | sample MSEWelMarce3H_FC_FD_189094 | JGI IMG/M metagenome (GOLD analysis project Ga0247722, IMG submission 189094) | Subsurface sediment microbial communities from gas well in West Virginia, United States - MSEEL Well Study Marcellus 3H_FC | ecosystem: Environmental > Terrestrial > Deep subsurface >... | reverse complement strand
TTTTTATTATTACGAAAAATAATTTGCATGATTTGCCGGCCGGTCGTGCGGTACAGCGGGAAATATCGCACGCATGCGGCTCAAAAATGAAGAACAAGAGACGAGGGAGGAGACATTCCTTTGCCATTAAGAAATGAAATAAAGAGAAAGATCGAATGAATGGAAGAAGAAAAGAGAAAGGCAAAAGCTACAGACAGCATAAGCAGAAGAAGAGAGATAAGATAAGAGGGTTGAAAGCAAAAGTCGTGTTTCAATAGAAAGTTGGTGGTGGTTGGGGAGAGAAAAAGAGAGAGACAAGGATGCCGTGTAGCAAAGGTACGTAGACATGCACAGGTGGAGCGACAGCAACATCCTGCCGTCGGCACGGAAGACAGCTGATTCTCTTTTCTTTCCCTTTTGGTTTTGTGTTGCCTACCATGTTCCCTTCATTTCCAATGGCATATTTGTCTTCAAAACAAACTACCCTCATATTTTATCGTTTATGTGTACAGCGAACGAAAACGAAACGCCATCATCATCATTGTAGCATAAAGAGAAGCTGGCGAGTTGACCATCTGCGACGTCCAGAAACTATTGGTATACCAAAATGGCGCTGGTCCTCGATTTTTTGGGGGTATTCAAATAAAAAACGAAAAAGGATCTTTCGGGAGGCGGAGAACGAGACTAAATAGTTGTCCATCACCAAAAAGAATTTGATTTAAAAAGAGAAAATAAATAAAAGGTATGCAGTGAAAGTTGACTTGGAAAATTCGACAAACTTTACACGAGCGCACACAAGTCAGACTGGGAAAAAACGGCAATCTGTCAGCTCCTTTACGAGCGATACCTTTTTGAAAAAAGAAAAAAAAAAAACAGAGACACCCAAAAAACCCTGGAATGGATCTCATGGTGACGCCATCGATTGCTATCTCTTTTGCTTGATCCCCACCTGTTGATGACGTCCACGTTCGAAAGTGTTTTTTTCTCTTTAAAACCCCTTTTTTCCGTTTCTGGGTTTATTCAAATTTCAAACCGTGACATGATCACTGTTCAAATGGTACGTACTAATATTATACCAGTGATCCGTTAGATAGTCGTAACGCAACACGTGAAAAACACACTGGTCCTTACTTTACGTGTGCTCACGAGATAAGCCGAAAGATGCGATAGTAACGGAATTTATCGACCGTTTTCGACTGTTTGGGAAAACAGAAACTCAATTTGAAAAATGAGGGTGGCGATGTAAAAATGAAATGCGGTGGGTCTATGTCTAAGTTTTTTATCATGAACTGACCAGATAAGAGTCGAGCGGTTTTTCAATGGGTCGTCGGTAACTGCGCTGGAGCTCGGTGGCCCGCAGAGCGTGAGCGATGTGAAGGGCGCTGGCGTCGAATCGTCCGTACTGATGGTCGGAAAAATTCCCGTTCTCGCCGCTGTGACGGCCGTTGTTTAGATGAGGCTTGATGGCCAACGCCTCGGCGTCGAAAGTGCCTTTCCCTCCTCCGCGAATCTGTTCGTTGACGTAGTTGAACGACTTGGGCACATTGAGGGCAGAGCGGATCCCAACGGCCGAACCGTCCAGGTGACCGGGTCCAATCTTGGGTACATGGCTGACGCAATAGACCTCCTTGTCGTCGTTAGAATCCTGGTTGTTGTAGTACGTTTTGAGTGTTAATTTCGTGCCGCATGCTGAACACTTGAAACAGCCCTGATGGAAAAATGTAAAGTCCTTCAGTGGGCCGACGCGGTCCACCTGGTACACCGTTTGGTCGCACCGGAAACAGAGATTCTCGTAAAAGTTCATCATTCTTCTTCTTCTAACTTATGCTTCTACTATGCTAATATCTACACCAATGGTCCAAGGGAACGAAAAGAATGTCGGAAACAAAAACAAAATGTCCCACACAGTTTTCTTATTTCACTTTTCAGTCGCGGTTAGTAACAACAAACTGCCATCATGCAAACGGATGTTGAAACAAGTTTTCAACCGACGACGGACGCGTATAGGATGTAACACCAACGCACTGCACAATAAACACGCACGGAAAAAAAAGAGCAAGTCGTCGATCGTCGGCAATCGTTGTCTGTGTGTATATTAGACTATGTATGTGTGCTACACTCCCGGAGAGCAGTCGCTGCAGTGTGACCACTCTTTCAAGGTGAGCGGCGGTTACTGAACTGGTCGTGGCGTTCGCATCGCCATCGCTCGTCTCTTTCCTTTTTATTTTTCCTTTTTGTCTCTCTTTCTCCCACCTTTTCTCTGCCCTCCCTTCTATCTCTTCTCTGCATACCTTTTTTGTGCCTCAGAGCAGCTTTTCCCACGTCGGGTTGGCTGTACACAACAACATTCCCGCCCTCCTAGTCGTCGACTTGACGAGTCGACTTGGAACCGAGTCGAGCCACCCAACGTAGCGGATCGAACGACCGGTCGACCGACCGACTATATTTTCAGGTATATCGAGATAATCACAGCCGAGGGAAAAAAAACGGCTAGAAAAATAAAACAAAAGAGAAAATTGGGTGGAAGAGGAAAAAAGAAGTCAGGGTAGACTCGGAAAGCGTAGTATGTGCCGCTCTTGACCCGACCATCCGGATCATCCGTCCCTAAAAGAAATTTTCTTTCACCCCTCCAACGACACCAATCCATAAAAGAAATTTCTTCAAATTATACAAATGAGTGAGAACAAGAAGAATTTATTTGACTCGACAAAAGTATCAGTTAATTACTGGAATATGCCAAGACTCCGCCTATTTTTCGTGGGTGGCGAGCAACAAACAAAAAGTGTACGATACTGAACCGGGTTTCTAAAAATCCCGCTGCATTTTAGTTAAGATTTTGATTTTTTTTCTTTCCTTTTAAAAAGCCAAATAGCTCAAGGGGAAGAGGATATTTGCTGCTAGGTTGAGATACTGCATGTAGTATATATGCAATAAAAAAATTAAACGTGACGCCTTATCACCAACTATGCAACTCCCGCTCTGTACGAGTGTACTCCCATGCCTTGGCCGGCCCGTCTCGTATCCCGGGGTGCTAAACACCCAGCAGCTTCATCTCGTGTTCCCCGCTAATGGCAGGATGCGTTCCAAGGTGCAAAGTCGCCTGTTAACAAATCGTTAGCTAACCATTTCTGGCCGTGCCGTGTTGGCTTTAAAATGAATAATGGCAAGGTACGAACAGGTGGGAGAAAGGAGAAACCAAATGAAACACGAAACGACAACAAAAAAAGTAAAGGAGACGAAGAATGATAATTTCTGTCAAAAAATTTGAACGGCTATCTCATTCACGTCAGAGGCCCAGCCTACAGTGTTCATACGCACAGAGTTGCGTTACGTACCCATGTCTATAAGCTCACACTTCCTATTCCTGTAGTTAATCGCGCGCACCATTTCCCCTCTCTTCTTCGTTTCCGTTTCCGGTTTCTGCGAACAGAAAGTGGAAAAAAGGGAGGACGACCAGCAGCACGTAGCAAATGAATTCCATCCTTCAATGGTTTAGTCACGGTTCTGCCAGCCCAATCACCTGCATACCCTTTTTTTATTATTATTATGGCTCGGCTTTAAATCAACTGCGCAATGTAGAATAAACAAATTCACATTTCTATCTTCTTTTTTTTTGTAAGGGTTCTTTCAAGGATTTCGCGGGTGATAAAGAAACTCTAAACTCTAGGAAAAGTATGCAATGAAATTGGTTATTTAATATTTTCCAGTGGGCACCATAAAATCGTATCGCTATTGTTTGGCCAAAACCGGAATTGTACAGAATTCATTTCTGCGACTTGGCCTTAGGAAAATGGGAGTACGAAAATAAAAAGATGAGGCAGACCGAGGAGAATTCCCAACGCAACCCAGCAGAGGAGAAGTGAGTCAATCCATTAATTACAGACCTCGCTCGAAGCTCGCGGCGAAAATAGCCAGCAAACTAACAAATCGTGTAAATGAGAGCAGACTCACTACTGCACTGAACGGCGCCCAAACAAGAAACAAAAAAGGACAGCTCATCTTTAAATAACCAGATTTTCATTATAAAGACACGGGGAAAGAAAAACAACAAAAGAAAACAACAGCACACTTAATACAAGAAAGAAAGGAGACTAATCTGGTACCGGGCCTTATAATAGATAAATAGTGGAACACAATAAATGATATTATAGTAGTATACGAGGACCAATAAATAAAGGAGGGTAACTGCACGAGAAAATTTTTTTTTAAGGGTTATCGAACAAATGAAAAGTTCCATGGTGGCAACTGAAGATCAGACGAGGATGAGAAGCGGTAGAGATTCCAGAATTCCCCGTTTCAGGAAATTATAAAATCTAAACATCATCAAAAAAATTTCGTGGCGGCCCGCTGCGTGTGTAACTGGAACGATAGTCGGACGACCCTGTCACAGAAGTCGCCGGTGTGGAACCAGCGTCGTCACCGATTCTCCGACTGGCCTGCATGAAAAGCTGGTCGTATCGATCATCTTCATTGCTCATGTTGTCGGATGTAGAGCCGAACAGCTCTGAGCGTGACGATTCTCTCTTTACTAGTAAACCTGTTCCATTTGTTCCAACGCAACAAAGTTGTTCATCCGTACATCGTGTTAAATTGTGCGTATTCTTTACCTCCAGTTTCACGAATGCGCTCGGCTCGAGAGGAACTGCTTGCAACTTCGACATTTCGACGTCGGGATTCATTATCCTCAGCTCTCTGACGCCTCCGCTTCTCTATATTAGTTTCAAATCATTTTGAGCGAACAAACGAAACGAGGGAATTCGTGAATAAAAAAGTTTACCCCGTTTGATAAGCTCTCTCCCTTCGTCAGACAGATCGGCCGTAATATCATCTTCGTCGTCAACAAATTGCTGGAATCCGATGAAGGTAAGGAAGCGAGCTCCCAGTGAGAAGTAAGTGGCTAGACATAGTCCCAAAATGGCCATAGGAAAGTAGATGTTAAAACCGTCCGAAATGATGGGCAACACATCCATGTGCCCCATAATCTGAAGCGAAACGAACATGTGGAACATGAGGAGATTTATTTGAACAAACCAACACGTAAAGCAAAAGTCCTTATATAACGGGTTACTTACTTGAGTATAATAGGTTTCCATCAGACGAGCTTTGATAATGTGGCTGTCCATGTGAATCAGGCCAAGGAAGTTCAAACACATAGGCGGAGTCAACCGACAAAGTAACATTCCCGAAAAGATCAAACTATACTCGTCCGTTTGGTGGTGGGGTGCCAGGTAATACAAATTGAGTACGCGAATTTTCAATACTGTCGAATAAGCGCACACGCACATGTAGGCGATGGTGGCAATTGAAACCAACTACAAGTTGAAAACATTCGTTAATACATCAAAAGATTTTAGATGAGTAAGAGGAGAATATACTAACTTCAATCGAGAGGTAATCATAGTATTCCTTGGCCAAGTTGACAAAAATAGCAAAGATGGACAAAACAGGACTAGCATTGAAAAATGTCAATTCGGACCACACCACCAATACTGACAGAAGAGCCAAAATCATTGCCAGTCCTTGACAGACATATCGTCTCAGCAAGCATTTCCAGTACCACTCTGTTGCCACGATAATAATTTAAAAAAAGGTATGTTACAAAAACTCGGAACTAAAAAGTCATGTGCTTATCTATTACCTATCGTGGGACTGCGAATCCGTGCTACCCAGTTCGGTCGACTAGATTCAAATGATGGCTTAAAGTAGTGTTCATGGCTACCAATATTACGGTGAACATCCTCAAGATCAAAGATTTTCTCCACCAAATTATGCCACTGGGTTTCTGTTCTGTGTTGACGTTGTAGAGCTCGAATCACCTGGTAAAGAAGATTTTATATTCTCGGATCATAGATCATAATGCAAATTAATTCTCACTTGTCTATGAAGGCGAACAAGTGACTTCTCATTTAGATCACTATCGTTCATCTGATTGGTGTTGACAGACTTACGCTTCATGCGCTCTCGCCATTCTAGTGGCAACTTGTCAGAAATAGTTTCGGCATTCTTTCGCAATGGATCACTAGGTGGAATGCGATTCAGTGCGACCTGAAGCGCCTCTAAATAGTCTTCCAAGTTCTCTTCGGCTTCACTCTTTTCTGCGTTCAATTTGGCTGCTTTGAAATAGAGGCGGGACAGCAAAGGCCCTGGTATAGCACTGCGCCACACAGAGCGAGGGATGTCCACGAGACCGTACCCTAGCAACAAAACTAACCAAAATAGCCCCCAAGTATTGCTTGCAGATGCTGCGATCGCTTTTAATTTTGGCCTGGAAAATTGAAACTATTAAATATAATTCTGTCAGAAATAATGAATTTTGAACGAAAACAGTACCAATCAAATTCAAACTCCGGTTTAGCCGCTAGATATATAAGAAGAATAGTGGCTATTACGAGGTAGCTCCCATAATAAATTGCGTTGTCGATCAAAGAGGATCTCAATTTTCCTTTTACAGTGAAATCTCCAGCTTTAGTGTATGACTGCATGAGTGGTAGCACAAACCTTCAAATTTTAACAAAAAAGCTCAATTACTTTAAATTCACATTTAAAGCACAAGTCATTCAACCATGTAAGGAATTGTGAAGTCCAGTACAATACTCTCCATAGCTGCGGCAGCACATTTTCTGGCACATAGCTCCAAGGAAGCTTGCAGACTGAAGTTTCATTTGAAGGGATAACATGAGGAACTGCTGTTGTGCTTGTATTTGTAGTATCATTCAGTTGTGGTTCTTCAATAAAAAAAGTATGTTCCTGAATACATTGCCTATAGGCAGTCTGCAATCATATAAGAAAGTAAATTTCAATGTTTAATAGCAAAGTCATAAATAGTAAATGGAATCAAGACTTACCGACGTAACATCCAGAGGTAAAATGAATATAATAAGGAATGAAAAATACCATGCTATTAACACAGAGAGAGTGACTATTATGTGGTGCCTGAACCAGTCTCCATAGCGGTACAAAATAGAAGCTGCAACAACAAATGTGCAAATAATTTCTGTGACAAGAGGCCCAACAGTCATTTTTGGTGTGATTATTCGCTTGACAAGTTTGAGTTCATCAACTTTTCCTCTGCTTCCTTCTGCAACTTTTCTAACTTTTCAATGGTAAATGTTTTTAGAGGGAGAAGTTTGGGTTTACAGAAAGTCCAGTTCAGCTTTGACTCTTCGTGTTGACGGCGATGGGAGATTCGCCCCTTCAACGATTGTAATAAAGTTTCCAAAGTTTCCGACGTATCAGTTGCAAAATTTGATTCCTCCATCAGACAAGCATCTAACAGTCTCAGGAAAACAAAAACTCGTTGAGTTTACTAACAGCGTCCCGGGCAATATTCCAAAAGCCGTAGCACACTAACAGTCTAATACGACACGTCAATATATAACAGCTGATAGCCTGATACTGAGCGATGACGTCATGAAAAACAGATTCAAAGATTTGTCAGACCTCGACACGGTTGCACTTTGTAAAATAAAGTGTCACTAATTTTGGATTGAAAAATTAAACCTAACATTTTTTAATGAAGCGACAAGCGATTATATAATTTACATCATCATCCACGTAAACTAAGTAATTTACGGGAAGTACTAGAGCGATAAATAAACTAGCCTACTAACTACAATATTTAAAAAATAAGAACTTGACAATAACAAATTAAAAAGGAAAAGTCATTGCTGAGAGCGCCGGTTTTAAATTTAATTCTAATAATATACACCGCGTTTGGCTCCAGCACAAAAACATTAATTTTGTAACCTTGTGCTCATTGGAACCAACACCGAAATTCTCCGATTATTGCGTCTTTGTTTATTTGATGAATATCTATCTATATCATGCTTTTGTCATATAGCAAGTTAGCAATAACCAAATCACTTTCAGTCAACGTCAACCACAATCATAGCTTTCTTGACTTCGTCCCGCAGTGAAGCATTGATAGTACATAATACGTAATTTTAAAATATTAACAATGGAAAATCTTCGTAGTAAATTAATTTTTTTTATTGGATGTTAAGAGTTGGTGATAATTGCTTATTTAGTTATACAGTTACTAGGTCGCCAATAACACAACAGCATGACAACATAAAAAATGGACGTTAGGGAAGAAAATTGCATTTAGGTGAAAACATTTCAAGGAACATCAACATCATTGAATGATTTATACAACAAGTATCACACACTTTCTTCCGTCGAATTGGATTCGTACCGCAAGTTCGGCGCAATTTTTCAAACTCGTTGATCGCTTCCGTGTCACGTCTACAACTATCTGTAATATACGTACGTGTATACCAACTACACGTCTGTGCCAAGAGGTTTATAGCCTATTAGCCTACTGTAAAATCACAGCACCTCATAATACCGTAAACTAAAATTGCCAAATTGAGTAAATATTATGCATGTGTTGCTGGGAACCTTTTTGTGAACACCGCTTTAAAAGAAATGGTAAAAAATAAGAAACGTAATCTTGCATGATGAATCATTACGCAAATAATAATGGCAAATATTGTGTTTTTAACAAAATGAACAGCATTAATACTACCGTTATTTGGCACGTTTATACAGGGCAATTTTCAAATCATTTAAAAAATTTATTTCGTGTTTATTCATTTTTTATGGCGCTTTTCTAGCTTAAGTAAGAGTCGTGACCGTTTGACGGTAAACTCGCTGACGCGGAGCCGTAAGAGAATTCTTTGAAGTTACTGGTCCACATGCGGTTTGAAGCCTATATAAATAAACCACACACAAATATACAGATTAAGCTTATACCGAGGGTAAACATTTTGAAAAAATTCATTCAACGGCAAGTACAGCAAAAAAATTATTTGTTAACAATGCCAAGAAAATGAGGTTGTTAAATCTAAATTATATTGCCACAACTTGTAAATCTGTCGGATTTTGTATCACGTTAAATTGTTGGTTTCTGATATCGTATTATACGTGATCATTGAACAAATTACGGTATTCAATTCACAGTACGTGAAAAAATGTGCCATGCAAAAAAAATTCTGTCCATAGTAAATATCTCGTTGATTGAAATTGATACTAAAGTAATATCACTTTGACTTGAATTCACGCTGCACAAAGGAAAAATTTCATCTCGACACAAAATTAAAATTAAGAAAAAAAAATGACGTCGACAGCCGAAAAAGCAGCCACGAGGAATTCGTCCATGAACTGCAGCCACAAGCGAAAAGCGTAGTCAGCAAACAAAAAGTAGCTAGTTTACACTGTTCGGTGTCGGTGACGAAAAGTCGTTTATCCTGCATGAAGATTACTCATGCTGTACAGTGTGAAATAAATCGGCACTAGCTTTCCTGGTCTTACGATTAACTTCTGGTCACGAGCTACCAAACATAACATCCTTCCAAGGATGTTATTGATCTCTGACATGTTCGGTTCGCCGTTCATAACAGCTAACATCTGTACGGCATCGCGTTTGGCGGGATACAAATTTTTCTATTTCCAAGGACAAACTCCGGCTAAATTTGAAGTTCTTTGGTAATGACCCATCGAGTTAAATCATGGGCAAATAATCTCAGGACCCCCCCTTTTTTTTACTACCAAAAATAAAATCCTACTGGGTGGTGGCCACAAGAGCCAGTCATCAACATGTCGGTCAACCATCAGATTTTCAGCTCACAAATGAAATAAACCAGGATAGATGGTAAAACTAAGTCTATTATTAGCCTAGTGCGAGAAATCTTATTCCTGAAATAATTTCTCGGTTGGTTTCGTGCCAGCAACATAGTGTAGACTACACTGTGAATTCCTATAAATAACATTAAGGTTGAATGGCATAACTCCTTGACGTAACACGGATCGCTTATCGTCCCTGCTTATCTGAATTACGTTGAATATGCCTTTTGATGTTTATGATGAGAATAAGCGTGCCATGTTTGTGCGCGTTGGAGGAGGATTCTGCGAGTTAGTTGACGACCATGACAAAGCTGAAGGCGATAAGATGTGGCAGTAAACAACATGTTATCAATTTATTTCTTTGCCATTGATTTGCTTTGTTGTAATGGCAGAACAAATTATCGAAAAATATTGAACTACGAATATTTTGACAATAAGGATCACACAATCAAGATTTAGTATTCGTTTTTTCATCTAGCGGTTCATACCCATCATTTTGAATGCGTTCCTTAAACTTCAGATATTCCCGTTTCCGGTCAAAGTGTTTAACCTGCAAAAAAGAAAAGAAAAAAGGGGTTAAACCAAAATTCAGGGATCCCAGACGACTTGCTTAACAACTTTAAATATAGGACACAAACACAGAGGTAATAAACTCAAGAATCCGCTCGATCCAAAAATATACCCCAACCGCCGTGTTTGAAAAGAAACAGGTATTTCTTTTTGCTTTGAACCTTTCGTCATCCCTGTCCTCTATGATTCAAGTCCCACAATTTGCCGTTCGTACCCGCACCTTAGAAAACGCGCAGTCTATTTCGGAAATCTATTTCTAGAAATCCATAAAACTGTAATCCTATTTATTGTCGACGGCAGCTGCATTCGCAAATCTCTGGTCCGAAAAAAGATTTACAAATGAAAAATCAAAGAGGAATCTAAAATCTATTTTCTAATTTCGGTCGACATCGGCACGATCTGCGTCCTAAAAAGAGGAGGTGGGCTGGCGGAAGGGGAACGGCCGATGGGAACAGAGGCTATTCTAAATTTAAAGCCGGATACAAACCAACGTCATCCCGCTCATCAAGCAGTTTGCGCACACGTAGCAAGGAGGTACCCCTATCTGTAAAAAGCTTTTTTGAGACTTGAAATAGTTTGTCAATCTGCAATTGGCAACTGGGCGTAAAATGGACCGTGATGAGCGACGCAAACAATGCAAACCCGACCTTTCCTTAAAAATCAAAAGAACCGGTGGCTGTTGTCTTCTTTATTATTATCCATTCTGCTTATGTTGGCAATATACACCATAACGGCTGCTTTCTTTCTTGTGGACTCCGTGAGTTGACGCTCGGTTGGATATTTTCTGCCTGGGTCGCTGAGAAATTTTCTATATTTTTATCCTCCAAGAAATTTGCAGCTTTACAGAGTTAAGAGCTATTGTCTACCGCAGTCTTGTTCCTGGCACAAAAATGGACAAATCTGTCACCGCCATCCTTCATCTACGGCCATATTGGCTCCATATTTCTCAACTAAAATTATAATTTTAGTTTGTAGAAAATCTAGACATTTCACTTACCCATTGACTCGGACAGGTAGTTTCGTAGAGTGTCCTTACTTCCACGCACTTTTCAATTTGATCGCCGCTCTTATCTAAGCATTCCCAGTAGCGATCACGGGAATCCCAGCATTTCTGTCGTTTTTCTTTATCTGGAAAGGACATGTTGCTGTTCTTGAAGTATACACGCGATTGCAGGTCTCACTCAACGTTATTTGTCAAAGTCGATTATTGTCTGAAATAAGGCACGTGTAAATCGTTTCTCGGTTAGTTTCAATGTAAAAAAAACTACGACTAATATCCACTAAACAATTGAAAGCACTTGATAACTATTCCCTCGTCATGAAAGAAAAAAATGTCTTCTACTGCATAAAAGGTTTTTAAATTAAGGTAATTGAACTAGTATTGAATCAGACGATAGATCTGGGCGACCGATTGGTGTTCAGACCTCTGGCCAACTGACGCGCAGTACCTTTGCAGCCACGGTATATACACTTCAGATGGGCAAAATCGTAAACTTATTTCAACGAGCCCGTTCTACCATTATTGAATTTCATTTTTCATGCCATAGGTCCCGCCCCATCCAACAGCTTATGAATGAACGAGTCCGAAGTAAACACCTCTTTTTTTCCATG
>Ga0247722_10001738_pt1 | contig 11784 bp, 6 predicted proteins | sample MSEWelMarce3H_FC_FD_189094 | JGI IMG/M metagenome (GOLD analysis project Ga0247722, IMG submission 189094) | Subsurface sediment microbial communities from gas well in West Virginia, United States - MSEEL Well Study Marcellus 3H_FC | ecosystem: Environmental > Terrestrial > Deep subsurface >... | reverse complement strand
TAATTATTGTTATCGCGAAGCTTATTCAAATTTAAGATCGATCTTCAATGTACGACGAATCTTCGATAACGTTGCTCCATCAGGCAACATTGCACCGGATTCAATCCGATTAATAGTGTTCTTCGGAAGATTACACTGTGCATCAGCTTCCTGCTGAGTCCATTTACTGTTCAGCCTGGACTCCACTAATAGCTGACGACTCTCAGCAGTTACCTTCTTAGATTTCAAACTCCCTTCCTCTGCCTTCCGTTCCACTGCAGCAATTTGCTGACTTATCTGATTTATCTGTCTCTGTGCTACTGAAACCCTCTTAGCTGCCCCTACACCACGACGTCTAATAGTTACCTGAGTCCAATCCTGCTCATCCATAATACCTGTTACTATTAGGAGGGTTGTTTCTTTATGCTGTTTAAAATAAACTTGATTTGTCTCTATCAGGTTTGATATGATTATAAAGACATCATGGACAATTCAATCTTGTTCATGTTCTTTGGCTTCATGGGTGGAGGTGCAACATTGCTTGCATTCCTTCCTCTTGTCATGCAAGTGTTATGTAGTCCCTGTGGTATCAGGAAGTACAAGATTACTGGCTCAGCAATTAAAACGGTTACTTCGCTGGCACTCTGGTCTTCAATCCAGGATGTCAATGGAAGCCGCGAAGGTTATCTATTCGGTAAATGGTTCTACAGTTATTATGAAAAACATGTAGGACGTGATCGAGTAGATGAAATGTTCATTATTGCTCATAAATCACTCACTAATAAACTGATTAGCTCTATCGGAGATGACAGTGATAGTGAGAATGACGATATAGGGGGATCTGGTAAAGAAAGTCGGCAGAGCCGACGTTCTGAGCCTGGACAACGTCCTGGTAAAGACAAAGATATAATGATGTATATGCGCGAAGGTGGTTATTGGAGACTTGAATATAAGCCCCTGAAGTATACACCGCGCGTTCATAATCCAATGCCACATCAGAAGACTATTATAGATCAAGTGTTGGCCTCATATGATGAACTACGTTCATCTACCGTGCTATTATATGGACAACCTGGAACAGGAAAGTCAATGGTTGCAGAACTATTAGCACAACAATTACTGAAGCGACCAACTATTAAAAGTGTGTCATATGTTGATACATTCAATCCCGCTTCACCAAATGATACATTCTATAATTTATATAGTAATATCGAACCAAATAAAACACAACCCCTAATTATTGTATTAGAGGAAATTGATATCCTGTTAGAAAAAATCCACAGAGGAGACATTAAACAACATAGAGAATATGTTGCACCCATCTCTGATAAAAGTTCATGGAATCAATTCTTTGATCGCTTTGATCGCGGTCTCTATCCTCATGTTATATTGCTTATGACAAGCAATCGGCCTATTGAATGGTTTGGACAATTAGATGAATCGTATATGCGCAAAGGCAGATGTAATCTGCGTATTTGCGGAGATGATTCTGTTACAATTACTATTAGAGATTGTAACAGTGAAAGTGAAGAATTAATTAGTTTGTTTTAGTAATGTTGAATTTTTTTAGTGCCTTTGCAACCTCTTCTTCGCGACAACCTACGAATTCGCGTGCAATGTATGCACAACTATGCTTATTCCATTTACGAAGATTATCTTCCGTTAATAGTTGCTCAGGGAAAATACCTTCTGCAGCATTCGCTTCGCGTTTTAGTCGCTCGGCTTCACGCTGCGCCTTTTTCTTTTCATTCTTGCCTTTTGGTTGTGGCTGTGGTTGTATTTCTAATGCAGGTTCTTCTAATGCAGGTTCTTCTAATGCAGGTTCTTCTAATACAGGTTCTTCTGATACATGTAATTCTTTTACACGTTCCATAACAGATATATTTGCTTCATCCAATGTTGACTTAATTGCATCCAATCCATATTTAAATATCAATTGCATGAGATCATCTTTTAAAGACATGTTTCCTAACATTAAAAATAGTATTATTTTAAATCACTTTTATATTGTAGCGAAACTATTACGTGATAATGGTCGAACCATATGCATAGGTGAACATCTCGGGCTCGGTATCCTTGGGGATTCCTTCCTAAATTCTACGACTTCTTCATCCATCGCATCATAATCTTCCATGCATGGACTTGTTCGCACAGTTAGTGCGATAGTATGAGATTCAACGGGCAAATCTGGTAACGTAAATGGTTCTAGTGGTTTAAATGTATGGTCTGCAAATAGAACACGTCTGCGTGGTCTAGTTGGAGGCTTCGATATATGAAATGTTCCCATAATATGTGCAAGGAACAATCTCATGTAAATGTTATTATCATTTGTTTCTAGCTGTTCTAATAGTTCGTCAAACGTAACTATCTTTATAGCAGCAATATCTGTTTTAGTAATATCAATTGTTTCATATGGCTTCGTCAAAATTGCCATATGAAAGATATAAATCTTCGGACTTCCAGGGAAGACAAACGGTTCTGAGACAATATTGTAATCATCATCATATAAACCGAGTTCTTCAAAAGCTTCACGCTTCGCTGTATCCAAATAATGGTCGTCTATTAGGTCTCTGTGCCCTTTGCACATTCCCCACTTTGATAACGTCCTGTCCTTCACCATAATGAACTTCCAGTCATGTGTCATAAACACGAATCCAGCGCCGTCATAATTTTCCAATTGAAACTGTGTTAACATTTCTATTTTTGATATCGTTGCGTATTATTTGGAAAAAAACGACAATTCAAGTTTTTATTTTGGCTGTTGTTGTGATTGTTGCTTTATAATCTTAGTGATTCCATGAGTCCTATCAGCAAAATAGGATGATTGCAACATCTTCTGTGCTAATTCATGAAGTGCTTTATGACGTTCATCTAGTCCCTCAAACCATTCCTTCTTGTATGCATGTGCCTTCGGAGGAATATATTTTTGCTTATCCATTTTACTTTTAGTATAATGTTTAATTACAGTCAATTTTACACCGTGAGCCATTTGAGTCGTTCTTCCACAGCTGCCTCTGAAACAATTAATATAGATGATTTTGTGTCATTTGTACCACCTGTTAATTGCCACGTCTTTGTGGCTTCATCGAAGATCGCACCACATACATAGAAAAATGCATCAAGATTTTTATTCTGATCATAAATGTCGAATCCGTAGGCTAAAATCTTCGGCTTCGCCGTTGCAGAATAGACTATTACACCAATATTATATTCAGGTAGCTGACCTTCAGGGCGTCTATTAGTATGCGTGAAGCAATAAATCTTATTGTTGTGAAGTATACCTGGAGATCCACCTCGATGGGCTTTCAATTCTTCTGGAAGTCCTTTTTGTTCTGGAAGTACTTCGTGGACTTCGAAGTTTTCATTGAAGATCAGGAGTTTCGTCGGATAATAGGCACATATAATTTGATTATTTGTAGAAGGCCAGATGATCCAATTCTTCTCTGGGCCTGTAAGTGCATTAAGACCATATTGAGGTATATAATTCTTAATTAGTTTCACTTCATTGTTTGCGGAGTCGAAGTATATTTCCGCTATTTGTTGACGAAGACAGGTATGGACTCCTGATATATAATTATCGATCTTCACATATTGTAAATAGATTTTATTATGTGCTTTGAAAAGTCGTGGATCTTCATATGATGATTCTATACAAGGCAAAAAATGTTTACAGTGCACAGGTCTAACTGTATTATTCTGTCTGATCATGAAGGTTATTCCTGATTGTACACACTTCGTTTGCGAAATACGAGCAGCTAATAGATCCATATTGTCATTCAGTCTAACTATTGCCATATTGAAATTGTATGGAAGATAAATCGGCGGTAAATGTGCCATTACATAATTATTTTCTGTAGCCTTGTAAATTATATTCATATTGTAGATAAAGGGTATTACAGTTAGACCATTGACCTTGTCTGCAGTTTCATTATTGGTTATAAATAACGTTTTCGGATTGGCGGCATGGAAAGTCTGTAATAGTCGTGTATTTACTTCCGTGTCAGGAGCATTTAATACAATTATATTGTAGTCTCTAACTATTTTTATAGGATGACTAAATCTATGTATTGTAGTGGGTGTTAACGAATCTATTAGAATTGTGGGAGGCGCATAATGGACTAATTCTGTGAAAAATGTTGCATCAATCGATGTTTTTGATTTAAAATCATTGACTATTAGCATGGCTTTGGCTGCTGCTATTTTTGAACCGAGGAAATGGTGAAATGCATGTTCAATCATATTGACTATTAGTGAATATGATTAAAGATTGTTTATATTGAATTATCTCATAACTACATATGTGAATTTGGCATCACTAATTGTAAGCTAAGCCGAATTGCACATTAACTGTGGTTGTATCAGGTACGAAATTAATCAGACCTTGAATATTAAACATCATATCATTGAAGGATACATAACGCATTTCAATATTAGAACCAATATAATCATTTAATGTTAATAATTTTACTACTTAATATGTTACCCATCCAGTTCCATTGTACATTACACCAACTCTTAGACCAGTTGTAGAATTTACAAAATTGGCTGATGCACCATTAATAGTCTTTCCATTAGGGTCTAATGTAAGGTTTCTTGCACCAAATGTGAGATAAGCATCAACAAATAAGATTGCATCACCAGTTGCTGGACTTGCAGGTAATGTTACAGTTACAGCTGCTACTGATGTATTAACACCATATCTGTTTGCCGCCCTTGCAGTGAAGTTACCTGAATTAATTACAAATCCAGGCTCTGCACCTAATGATGTATTGACACTGTTCTCAGCATTAGCAATATTCATATAGTATCCACGAGCATTACCTCCTTGTTCGAAGAATCGTAATCTGTCCTGATATATATCAATTGTAACACCTGTACCTGTTAATCCTGTATTAGTCTGTGGAAGAGAAAAGATCATTTCACCACCCTCATTTCCAGTTGAGTTTGTTAACTTCAAGTATGGAGCCGATAGATTAGTGCCATCAAATGTTAAACTAGTACTACCTGTTACACCGATTCCATTATGATATAATACTGCACCAGTTGGACCAGTAATATTTAATCCAGCGCCTGTAGGACCTGTTGGACCTGTTCCAGAATTTGTAACCAATGTTGTATGTATATGTGATTGAGTATTATTACGGAACTGCAATGTAATAGTCTTATCGGGACCTGCAGCAGCGAAGTTACCATATATCTTAATTCGAATGCGCTTATCTAAAGATGGTAACGTTGTTGTCGGCACATATAACGAATAATTATAGTCTGCTTCAGTTGTTAGTATACCGGTTGCACTTGCACTTGAGCCCAGTGCTAAAGTAATTTCACTAGATCCATCGGCATTCACATAGTATGCATTAAAATAATATGACACACCAGGAGTACTACCTGTAAACGCATATAAATTCATATCCCATAAACCACCTGTAATAACAGTAGTGGTTAACGAGTTGACAGGGCTGGTAAACGTCGCTAATAAGACATCATTTACATTATCACCAGTAGCTATAATTGTTGTCTGTGCACCAGTATTCGGTGCGTCTAACAATGTACCTGTTTGAGGGGCTACACCGCCAGCTGTATCTAGGAAGAAGACAAATCCATTAGAAATACCAGCTGCACCGTGAGCACCTGTAGGACCTGTTTGACCGGTTGGACCTTGAGGGCGAATTAATGAATAGATTGGACCTGTGGGGCCTGAACCGTTAATCGAATTTTCTTGTGCTATTAAATCATAACCAGCTGAACCCTGAATACCTGTAGGACCGATACGCCAGCCACCTGATGCGGCTGGTAATAGCTGTCCTGGACCGACATTTATAAATGGTGTTGCAAAACCACTTTCTGTGTAAACAATACCCTGTGAATCTGTACCAATTGTTCCTGAAGCTGAGCCTGTTGGGCCTGCAATATTAATTGTTCCTGGACCAACAAACATATCCTTCCATCTCGCGCCAGTAGAACCAATTGAATATTCAAGTGTTGTTGATGGAATTATGTTACCAGTAATTGAAAGATAATCGGCTGAGCCATTATTAAGGACTTTTAGGGTCTCGTTATAATATACAGAGGATGAACCATCAGGATTATTTAATAGTATAGATCCAGTTCCAGAACCAATAACAGGAATTGAACCCGTGGGTCCTGTTGGACCTGTTGCTCCTGTTGCTCCTGTTGCTCCTGTTGCTCCTGTTGCACCTGTTGCTCCTGTAGGGCCAGTAAATGGAAGACTGTAAGCAGATGCAATACATAAACCATAAGTATTAATTGATCCCGATAAAACATCTCCTTGTCCAACCCAGTTAATGCCATCAAAGCTATACGCAACTACATTATTTGATGTAGAAGGAGTATCAAGTCCTCCTACCGTAATAAACGCAGTGCCATTCCAAAGAATTGCATTACCAGAAGTAATAAATACATTTGCAGTATCTGTCCAAACATTTAAATTACTTGTTGTACAATATGCAATTTTAGCATTATTACCTACAACTACATAAGTTGATCCATTATAGGCAATTCCATATCCATATGTTAGTGATGGATGTGTGAAACCAGTATTTGAAATACGTGTCCAATCAATGCCATTTGTTGACGTGTATATAGATAATTGACCACCATTCTGACCAACTACAACAAATCTTGAACCATCATAAATAATTGATTGAGGTAAATATTGTAAAATATTTCCTAGACTCCATGTAGCACCATTATTTGTACTATATAACATAGAGTTTGAACTATTAAGTGTTAAATTTACACCTGCAACCCATAATCCTCTACCATTTGTGGCAATTGATTTTACAAATCCAACGGTTGTATTATTTTTATACTCTGGAGCAGTTGGCATTGTTGCAGTGGTCCAAATTCTTCCATTAAAACTATAAGCAATCTTATATAATCCATCACCACCTGCTGTTTGTTGTCCTTGACCACCTGCTATCCAGAGCCCATTTGAATACACAACTGAAGACACAACACCTGTAATAATATTTGTTGTATCAATTGTTACCCAGGTTGAACCATCAAATGAATATGCTAAATTACTAGTACCACTACCTCCTGCAACCCACATTTTACCGTCAGTTGCAATACCATTAATAATTGTAGTTCCTCCTAAGATATTGCGGGTTGTTGGTCTAGTATATGTTTGCATATTTGTAGTAAATGCAAGATCAAAGTCACCGCCTTCACCGCCAATATATGCCATTATAGTTGTTGGTGCAGAGATACCCTGGGCACCTGTTGCTCCTGTGGCTCCTGTTGCTCCTACCGTACCTTGGGAACCTGTTGCACCTGTGGCTCCTGTTGCTCCTACCGTACCTTGGGAACCTGTTGCTCCTGTTGCTCCTGTTGCTCCTACCGTACCTTGGGAACCTGTTGCTCCTGTTGCTCCTGTTGCTCCTGTTGCTCCTGTGGCTCCTGTTGCTCCTACCGTACCTTGGGAACCTGTTGCTCCTGTTGCTCCTACCGTACCTTGGGAACCTGTTGCTCCTGTTGCTCCTGTTGCTCCTGTGGCTCCTGTTTCACCAGAAATTATAGGTAAATACACAATATTTGATATTGTTGTTCCTGCAACGTATAAATTAATAGATCCACTATATAATCCAGGAGTTACAATAGAAGTAGTACCTTTTAAGTCTTCATTTTGATAGAATTTAATTGTTGTATCCACCAAAACAATTGTGAATATATCATTTGGCAAATATGGAATAGGTGGTTCAATATCTGTAGTATTAATTGTTAATTTATAAAATGCTCCACCAAATCCAAATGCAGAGAAATTAAATCCATAAGTACTACCTCCTGATGTAATATATATTTGCTTGAAATTACTATCATCATTAACAGTTGCTGTAAAAGATAATGAATTATATGTTGGTGCAATAAGTGTTGCACTTGGTGATTGATTAGTATTCAATGTAATTGTTGTACCTGATACCGTAGTGGCTAGCCCTGGTGTTATAATGAAAGAACCAATACCTTGAGGGCCTGTTGCACCTGTTGCGCCTGTTGCTCCTGTAGGTCCTGTTGCTCCTGTTGCTCCTGTGGCTCCTGTAGCTCCTGTTGCACTAACTCCTGTTGTAATAGTCTCTGTATTGAAATATAATTTATCATCTGTACTACTTAACCAAATTAAACCTGTTGCACCAACACTAGGATTTGTTGCTTGAGCAGTAAGGATTAAACCAGTTGGGTCAATTAATCCATCAACAGTTAATTTACCATTAATTATTACTTCACCAGTTGCACCACTATTAGGATCGAATCTGAACCAACTAGATCCTGTCACACCATTGCCATCGTAATATAATACTGCGCCCGTTGCACCTGCAAATGAAAATCCTTCACCAGTAGGTCCTGTTGCACCTGTTGCTCCTGTGGCTCCTAATGTTCCTGCAATTGAGAATGACCAATTATTATCGCTTCCTGATCCAAAAAAGTTGTCTACATCAACTGTAAATGTTTGAGGAGGTGTTTTTGTTAATATACCTTCAACATAGGAATTTGGAATACTGCTTACAGCACGAACTCTAGAACCTGTAATGTAGGCTGATGCGTCAAATTCACCAATAGGGATTGTAAAATTCGCTATTCCAGTTGCAAAGTTAACACTTGTTATTGATGTTGCTTTATAACCAAGACCACTATCTCCTGTTCCACCAGTTGCACCGAAACCTGTAGGGCCTGTTTCACCAGTTGTTCCGAAACCAGTAGGACCAGTTGGTCCTGTTGCACCTGTGGCTCCTGTGGCTCCAGTTGCACCTGTAGATCCTGTTGCACCTGTTGCACCTGTTGCACCTGTAGAGCCAGCAGTACCAGTCGGTCCATAGAATAAAGGAACAGAGGCAGTTGCATATCCTGTAGTCATTGTTCCAGGTACACCTGTCCAATTGATTCCATTGAAACTGTATGCGGTTTGGAAAGTACCTGAGCCAGCAGCAATAAATGCATATCCATTCCAAGTGATCGATCTAACATTTGTTGTAAAAACAGCAACTGGATTATTAGTCCAATTAATTAAATCAGAACTATATGCCATTTTAGACCCAGATGGGCCATCACCACCAATTACATAGCGTGATCCATCATATGCAATTGTGAAAATACGAGTAATTGCAGGTGGTGCAACAAGTGTTAGTTCTGTCCAATTGATACCATCAGTGCTTGTTTGAATCTGTGCTTGAATAGTTCTTGGAATAACTGTACCACCACATCCAATAAAGCGTGTTCCATCATAAATTATTGAATAAATATCCGCATTCGAAGGTGTTGATGCTGTTAACCAAGTTACACCACTATTTAATCTATAAATAATATTATTTCCGCTTGAATTAATAGCAACTCCTCCAACAATTATTCCATTATTATTATTTGCTAATCCTCTAACTTGTGCACCTGATCCAAAGTTTGATACAGGTCCATTAATACTTGTCCATGTTATTCCATCTAAACTTGTTGCAAGTTTTTTATTAACATTAGTACTACCTAATAAAGGACCACCAGCTGCATACCATACACCATTAGTATATGTAACTGCAAATACATTTGCTTCAATAACTGCATTTGTTGCAGTGGGAATCCATGAATAACCATTAGCACTATATCCTAGAACAATGTTACTACCAGCATTTGATCCATTACCACCAGCAACCCATTGAAGACCATTTGTTCCTAGAGCCCACACAGATGAATTTGATCCGAATATATCGTTTTGAATAGGAGCTTCATACGTAACATTATTCGTTGTAAAGAATACATCTGTATTTCCTCCATCACCACCCACGTATGAAATTATAGCATTAGGAGCTCTTGCACCGGTAGGCCCAGTTACTCCTGTTGCTCCTGTTGCTCCTGTTGCTCCTGTTGCACCTGTTGCTCCTGTTGCTCCTGTTGCACCAGTAGCGCCTACTTCGCCAGTTGGGCCAGTAGCTCCAGTAGCGCCTACTTCGCCAGTTGGGCCAGTAGCTCCTGTAAATCCATCCGCTCCTGTTGCACCTGTTGCTCCTGTAGAACCTACTTCACCTGCTATAGAGAAAGACCATTGTGAACTTGATGTACTACCAACATAATAATCAACATTAATTGTAAATGTTTTGTTTGCATCATTACGGGATAATTGACCTTCCATATAGTTATTTGGAATATCGCTTATTGCACGAACTCTAGAATCTGTAACGTAGGCTGATATTTCCCATTCAGCATCAGAAATCTGGAATACTTTATTTCCTAATCCAGGAGTATTAGTTGACGTTGAAGTAACATTATATCCCTTGCCTTCAGCACCTGTAGCACCAGTAGCACCGAAGCCTGTAGGGCCTGTAGGACCTGTTGCACCTGTAGCTCCATCAGCACCTGTAGGGCCAGTTTCACCAGTAGAACCTGTAGAACCTGTAGATCCAGTTGCTCCTGTGGCTCCTGTTGCTCCTATAGCTCCTGTAGGACCTGTTGCCCCTGTTGATCCTGTAGAACCAACATTACCCGCAATGTTTAGATTCCATAATGTTCCAGTTCCAGAACCTGAGAATGTATCTACTGTAATAGTTATTGTTTGTGTTGGGAATGTTGTAACTGCCGCAACACCTTCTACATATGCACCTAATGTAGTACCCACTAATGCTGTTGCTCTAACTCTTGCTCCAGTACTGTAGGCACCAACGCTTGATACAGTGAATGTTTTAGCTGGTATGTTAAACCCATCAACTGCAACAGAGGATGTAGAAGTTACATTATAGCCAGCACCTGTTGGACCTGCTGCTCCTGTTGCTCCTGTTGCTCCTGTTGCACCCGTTGCACCAGTAGCACCAGTAGAACCTACTTCACCAGTTGCTCCTGTTGCACCTGTTGCTCCAATAGAACCTACTTCACCTGTAGCACCTGTTGCTCCTGTAACACCAGTTGCTCCTGTATTGCCTCTTTCACCAGTTGCTCCTGTTGCACCTGTTGCTCCAATAGAACCTACTTCACCTGTAGCACCTGTTGCTCCTGTTGCACCAGAACCTGCAAGATCATATGTTATTAAACCAGAACTATTATCATAATATAATGAATATGTTGCTGATGCATTTGAAAGTAATGGTGCATAAATCTGTCCATCATTGGATAGACGATATAACAATGTACCACCTGCTAAATTAAGTGAACCTCCAATTCCAACTCCTGATCTATATTCAAAGATTGTATTGCCAGCTGCTTCAGATGCAATTACAAATGTATTAGCACCTGCTGATCCGTATGTTCCAAACATATTGGTGAAAGTGTCTGTTTTTGCAATACTAAACATAATATCACGATTTATGTCGCCAGATGTGAAATGATAAGCAGTAGTATTAGCATTACCAGCATCGAAATTTTCATTTACAGAGAATCCATCTGCTCCATGAGAATAGAAAATCTGACCGTTAAGATCGAATGTATCTGTAACAGTTAAATTCAATGATGTAAGCGTTGTTCCATTAAATGTTAAATTAGCACTTGTATCTGCAACTCCTGAATTGTTATATAATACTTGCCCTGGACTTCCACCAATAGGGCCTACTTCACCAGTAGCACCTGTAACACCTGTAGCACCTACTTCACCAGTAGCACCAGTAGCACCAGTAGCTCCATCAGCGCCAGTTGCACCTGTGGTTCCAGTAGCTCCATCAGCACCTGTAGCACCCGTAGCCCCTGTTGCACCTTGTCCACCTGCTAAACTAATGTTATAGGAATCAGTCTGTGGCCATGTCCCTGCAATATTGTAGAAATTATATAATGTTAAATCCGATGGACTAATATAGTTCCATACATTTGCATAATAATAGG
>Ga0247722_10001737_pt1 | contig 11784 bp, 11 predicted proteins | sample MSEWelMarce3H_FC_FD_189094 | JGI IMG/M metagenome (GOLD analysis project Ga0247722, IMG submission 189094) | Subsurface sediment microbial communities from gas well in West Virginia, United States - MSEEL Well Study Marcellus 3H_FC | ecosystem: Environmental > Terrestrial > Deep subsurface >... | reverse complement strand
GTGCATCATTTATCGGTGGTGTATTGTATGAAAATGAAACAATTTCTGGAACCGCAGTTAGGCATAATGCGCCGTCGTTGTCATAATTCACTAATCCTTGGTCGACTAGTTCTTTATATGCGGCTTTTATTCCATCAATTGCGGTATTTGCGTCATCATCACTTATATAATCATCAGCAGCGAATGGATCATTCATTGCATCTAAGGTCTCTGTTATTGCACTCCATATACCGCTTATAGTTGACCAAAAAGTGTTGCCAACTGAAGTCTCCTTATTCGGTAGGTCACCACCATTTTTTGCAAAAGATGATGGACCTACTATTGTATCATCATCATCATCATCGTCTGGAAAAAACATATTTAATATTATATATTAGTTATATAATATAAATATCGGGTTAACCGATGGATCCACCTAAATCGTGTCATGGAGAACTACACATTTGATTTTTTTATTCACATATAGTATAATGTCTGGAATCAGTTTAGCATCTTCACAGTTCACCGCTGGAAACGTATTGCCAAATACACACAGCGTGAATACTGGCGGAAACACGCATTTGTATGCGTCCAAACAGGCGGGCGGAAAAAACCAAAAGCAACAAAAGCAGCAAAAAAAGAAGCAGCAAAGCCGAAAGAATAAAAAACAGTCTCGCAAATCGTCTAGAAAGTCAAGACAAAGCCGTAAAAACTAATTCCAACATACAGTGTATCCACTAATTCTGCCTAGTAGATACATCATCCATATACGCTAACAATCAGTTAGGTTCACCAAACATTTTCTTACTACAGGTGGTTCGTCGTCTTCGCCCGAACCAGATCCATCAGCATCAGCACCAGCACCCACTTCGTCCAGGTTCTCACACGTCGATTTTGTGCCCGGTTTGGGTTCATACACATGTTTCCATGTAGTATCCGTTGCCCAGTCCAGTTGCATATTTTTATATTTGGTCGAATCGATTTGTCGAATACGATAGTTGCATTTTTTGTAAAATCGGCGACGCTGCAGCCATTGCTTTTGGAAATTGTCATGTGTATCTAAAATATCAACAATAATCGGGTTCTCGTGTTTAACACGCAAAATGCGACCGACGGATTGAATAATATCGGTCTTCGGCGTCACCATGACCAATGTACTGAGTGTTTTAATGTCCAACGCTTCGGCCGCCATGGCATATGTCGCCAACACGATTTGTTTGGATTCCGTTTCTTGCAATTTCGCTTGTTTCATACCCCCCACATAATAACCCACCGTGGCCAATTTACGATGCTCAATCGAGTCATACAAATAGGTCAACAGCGACCGATTATGACACAATATCATGATTTGATTGTCGGGGTTTTCTTGCAATAAATCGCCCAATACTTTGACAATGAAATCGCTACGTGGACCAAACTCGCACAATTTCACTATCATAGTGCTGTATTTTGTATTTCCGCGGAAATCAACTTCCACTGCATTAAAACCAGGGTCGGCAGATACATATTGTATTGCCCTGACACAAACTGGGTCGTCGGCCTCGCGTTTTTCTTCATATATTTTATTACCGATAAACATGTATAATACCCGTGTCAACTTGTCTTTACGGTCCACTGTGGCGGAAATCCCCAGCATATACGGTGTAATCGTTTTAAACAATGTCCGCGAAAATTGTTCGCTTCCAATACGATGCACTTCATCAATAATGGTTAGGCCAAATGACGAGAATGCGTTGGTATGATATTCTTTATCATAGAGCGATTGAATCATTCCAATCACAATGTCTTTGTTCTCAATGTCGAATGTGGGCCCCTGAATTTTACCAACCCGCGCGCTCGGCAAGAAGTCGGCAATTCGGTCAATCCACTGGTTCATGAGAAATTCTTTATGAACTAGTATGAGCGTTTTTGCAGCCAAAATGGATATTATTTTCAGTGCCATAATCGTATTATGAGTAACCGTAAAATCGCCGAGCACAAACCGACGATTTCCGTCGATTTCAAATCCATAGTAGTTGTCAACGTCCATTTTTTCTATTTTTATTCGGGTATTCAACGCATCTTTTATTTGTTTTCTTGCGTGTGCCTGTTTTCTATGACACTTTACTGGAATATCTTCCAATCCTTGCCCGGAAATACTCGCTTTGTAATATGTTCCTTCGCGTTTTTCGCCTTTATACATGCACGATTTCTTACATGCGGTCTTATACGCCGCAAATCCTAACGAACGCGCAACAAACAAAATGTCGTCGAGTAATGTTTCGTTTTTTTGTATGATTTCATAACAATTGTCGTGATAATAACCGTCTGAGTCAATTAAACCGGCGAGGAGTTCCAATTGTACACTGCGGTCATTGCATTTATAATTGTGAGGAATATGTTTGTTATTCACCAGGTTATTCTTTCGCAAGAAATCCATCATAAAATTTTTGTGGTTTTTTGTTAACGAATTAATACGATAATCATATTGAGAGCCAGTATATTGTAAATATAGAGATGAGTGTTTATTTTGAAAACAATCTCCGGTTAGGTATTTTAACACCGACGCCTCCTGGGTAGTAATACCGGTTCCGTTTGAATGCCCGTCGCCTAACCAATAGCCGAGTAAATACGGGTCCAGTTCTATTTCTACATGCTTAAATTTTATCGGTACACGATAACCAACTAGAACACCTCCTCGGCCGTGGTATGATTTGGGTAAATCTAAATAATCCAACAGTGGCATATCAATAACCGTTCCTTTTGGGGTATGTTTATTCACTGCAGAACTGTATTTCAATGACAATATGTGGCTTTCGTTTACTACATATGGGTCGCCCTTTGTCGGTATTACTTTGTACATCATTTCTCTGCCCCGGGCCAGAGTTAACACATTCCTGGGTGTAGAATCATCTCCCATGATTACATCGCCGACTTTTACGTCTTGAACCATCTTGATAGTACCATCATACATCAGTATTGGAGTGTTCAAACTCAGACATTTTCCACGTCCACACGGAACCTCGAGTATACCTCCGCCACCAGGACTCGCATTGTCACTCGATAATGGTTTGGAAACATGTTTGCAATAAATGTCCACGATTTTTTCTTGATAATCACGCAACGTTTGAACAAACGGCACCTGAATCGAGTCCCCCGTTTGAATCTCACATTTATCGGGTACTCCGTAACGTTGGATTCCATAAAAGCGCGGTAAATACATCTTGTTCGAATTCTCGCGATACACCGGAAATGCGCTCGATTCGTCGCCAGGATTTCCAAATTGCATGCCGGGAACAACCGGTTTCACAAATAAATCGCGCTTTAAAAACTCTTCTTCTTTTTTAGATATTTCGGTTTTAGGAATGGTGTATCCTTTTTTCCCAATATAGGAGGTTTGTCGAATCCGTTCTTTTTCTTCGGCACTAAGGACATGCGCATCTATTTTTGTTTGTGAATGGGTCGGGAATTTTTTCATAATAATTTTGAATTAGCGATGCATATAGTAATTTAGGACTTTTTAATTCAATTTTCCAAAGCACAAAATATAAATGTATTGTATATAATATAATGAACACGCCCAGCTTCTTGAAAAATATGACCCAAATGGAAATGGCCGTGGCGGCTTTGATGATTGTTTATGTTGTGTTACCGATCGAAGTGCCCAGCATGGTATGCAGATTGGTGGACGGACCGGTGGGTATGGTTGCTGTATTTGCAGTGGCAGTTTATTTGTTTTTCAACGCAAACCCGTTGCTCGCGGTTCTCTTCTTACTCGCCGGCTACGAGTTGCTTCGCCGATGCAGCTCCGTGACTGGAACACAGGTTATCATGAAGTACACACCCACCCAAGAAAAGAAGGACCAAAAGATGAAGAAAATGAATCCTCCTAAGAAGAACACATTGGAAGAAGAAGTCGTTGAGCAAATGGCGCCCGTTGGTAGAAGCGAGCCCGCCCAGTTTATGGCTAGCGGATTCAGCCCTGTAGCGGATAACGTGGGCAGTGCATCTATGTATGTGTAAACCATTGAACATTGGTATAAATCAAAATATTATGTAATATTTGTACTACATAATAAGGGGAGAACCTATTATTATTATTATGGCCTGGCTGCAGGAGCTTCAACCTGTTTATTGATCCAATATCGCAACATAGGGAATGCGACAAAACATATTACAGACACAATGCGAAAAATGCCAGTGGTAATATCACTTAGCCCGCCACCGGCCCAATTCGCGATTATTATACCGAGGGACAACAACATCATAACTAGATAGAAGCCCATGCCCGCATCATTCATGTTCTTAAAATAGAAATCGGGAATAAATTTAAACCATTCAACGATGCCTGCACTGGAACCCGCACCAGCACCCGCACCCGGACATGCAGCGCCACCAAAGTATGCAATTGCTGCTGCCAACATACCAGATGCGGCCAACCAAATTCCGTATTCAAATATCCACGTATGTTGCGCTGTGTCCATGGTGCCTAAACTAAACGCCTCCGTAACCGACACCGTAAACAATATAGCAATCCAAATTATTAGGTATTTCACGTACTTAGAACATACACCCACGCCCGCATGTTCGTCCGCCATACGGCCAACGACATGAAAGTTATACACCGGAATAACGAATATTAACAGTAATATAACATTAATCACCCAGAACGTGATATTGTTGATAAATGTGAATTTGCCGGTCTGTACGGCGATCGTGTCGTCACTCTCCCCCGTGGGCTGACAATCGATGTATATTTCACCGTCAAGACCTTCTCTCACAGTAAACCCTTCTTTTGAGGCGACGTCTTTATCCAGCGCAATGACTTCATAATCGTATGGAGGATACACTTTCAACAATTTGGTTTCGGTTGCAAGCTTATTACGGAAGAAGTCCGCCGCGGCTTTGTTCACCTGTAATGGTGTAGTAAACAAAAACACATGGTTATCGCCATCCACATAATGAACACAACGGTTTTGTTTGGGTATAAGGCTATTCAGTTCCACTGTTATATCCGGTTCACTGCCCTCTCCCGTCACCATGTTCACTAACGTATCAACCGAATTATTTGTCGTTTTATCACTTTGTTCTTCTACTAAAAAACACGTATACACCTTTTGGGTTTGCTTATTTGCATTTGCATGTTCAATGACAATCTCCCCAACAATGCCCGTGTCGGGTTTCGACGTAATTCCCGAAATATTGCGATGTAATAACCCGTATAAATACATGGTGGTTGCAACATACGAAGATGGGTTCATGCCGGCATATATAAAGTTCGGTTCTCGGTTTGCGAAATTAATTTTATAAAAAGTATTCTTCACGGGAATTCGCTTTCCTTCCGTTTCTTTTAAACCCGCCTTTTTAAGAGAATTAAACTGTTCATCATTGCTGTGTTGTGTAATATCTCGCTGGTTTACCGACGTACCGGAATATATATATTTTATTTTTTCGGCGATGGTGTTTTGATTATTGTCTAATTCAAAAAATGACATATATTGTGTAAATAAACTATATAATAAACATATAGTTTATTTTGCACCAATGTTCTCTAAATAGCTATGCAGATAACATAGCAACATCGATGGTTTATACGGGAATATATTGGAACATATTATTCTCATACATGGTTACGCGAAATGTATCATTGTAACCTTCCACATAAACAATATCGCCGTTGAAAATATCGTCGCATCCATATTCGCCGGTGCAGCTCTTGCCATTTACACTAATCGGCAATTTTGTGTTTAAATTGCCCGACCCAGAGATTGTGTAATATTGCCATTTGTCGCGGCCCGACATGTGTTTACGTCCCATAAGTGGCAAAATCATCTCCCCTGCGACGTGATTCGAACGAGTTAAAATGCCGACTTGCTGGTAATCGTTGGATATACCGCGCGTTTGCATATTTACAGGTATTCCACGAATGTCACCGGAGTTGCGCGGATATATGACAGCATTACGTCCAGGGGGTACATAGGGGTCGTTAAATATGTCTTGTCGGCTGGCAATAGGAACCATTTGTGGAATATTGGAACTCGTATTCACTAAAACAATCTTTTCGGCGGGTCCGGAACGGAGGTTGGAATCTTTGCGACTATGGTTGTGCCAAATATAGACAATCAACATGACTATGACGGTCAACATAAACAATGTCATGTTCTCAATACATATTAATCCAGGAACGCATTTTTTTCCCATTTACATTATAATGTGAAAAAAACATATTACGTAATTTCGCTAGGGTCTCTAACGACGGTTGCGAATATTTCCTCGAATTGGCGTTTTCCAATGCGGAATCGGTCACGACTTTTACCGAAATTCTTTGGTATTTTTTCTTTGAATGTTACACCTACATCGTCCGCCTTCTTCTTGACCGCGTCGACTTTCAATCGTTTGCATAAGTAGCATTTCTCTCTTATGGGTTTTGGCCAATGAATAATCTGGAATCCAATGATGGGGTACAAAAAATCATTCAATGTTTTTAGTAAATTGTATACACCTTCTTCCAGGTAAGAAAGATCGATGGAAATCTTTTTGAATGCCCATATAATAATCATGATGGGTAAATACAAAATATATAATGCAATATCGACCAAATAATAAAAGATGCAGTCAAAAAAGTTTTCAAAAAATTTAAACCCACAGCCAACGTAAGTACTGATTAACTCACCTACATATACACCTAGTGTATTAATACTAGAAAATCCCATGTTAAAGCTTTTGCCAATTGCATCAAATTCCGCATTGATTCCGTTAAATATATTCTCAAATCCGGCATTAATATTGCGGATGCGCATGGGGACCGAGGCTAAAAAACATATGATTCGTTTAAATGTTTGAATCATATTCTTGATTCCATCGAGGATATCTTCAATGAAGCTCATGACTCCTGGTTTATACTAATATAGTTCTATACATTTTTTTCCGTCATCATGATTATTGTACTTCATTTGGTTCTCGAGGAGCAATTACAGATGATTCGGTAAACTGATTCTTTGCGCGTCTAAATTCGGCATCCCCGCCTTCTTCTGTCATAATTTTCGGTATTTTCTTGGAAAATGTATACGTCCACTCATCCGCCTGCTTAGACACGGCAGATCCTTTCAATCGTACACATGTAAAACAGTCTTTCCGTACACTTTCCGGAAAATAAATTATATGAAACCCGAATAACGAGTGGAAATACTGGTCCGCTATGATAATACCTTCACCGATTTGATCAAATCGAGCTTCCATATTTATGCCAAACATATTGCCAATATATTCGATGGGCTTTAATGTAATGACTTTTAATATGCTACCGATCGCTTTTAACACATAGAAAAAAATGCATTTATAGAAATTTTTAATAAACTGCACAATACAAAGTAGGCGAGAACTAGCATATTCGCCAGTATATGCAAATAATGTACCGGTTGATTCAATGCCCGCACTAAATGATTTCCCGAGTGCGTCAACTTTTTTTTCAACCCCTGAGAAAATATTGCTCACACCAGATGTTACATTTCGTGCCCGCTTCGGCATGGATTCTAAAAAACATATGATACGTTTGAAGTTTTCAAGCATGGTCATGATTCCATCTAGCGGTACCCTGAACATTTTTTCAATCGCCTTATCGATTGCATCTTTAATCATCTGCGGTATGCGGGCAATCTTTCTAAATAGGTCCTTTATTTTTGATAAAAGAGACATGTTATATTTGTATTAGTAATTTTTGTATATATCATGTGCATACAAAAATATGATAAACAACCCTCCCCACCTCATTGTTTACCTGAAATCCACCCGGTCAATTATGCGGACGCCGAAGCATCCCCGCCATTTGCGAGTCTACCATATTGCTCGAACTTTTCAATGAAACTCTCCGCCTTTGCGAGCAATGGGTCAATGTCCTTCATTGTTTTCAATATGGAATCTTGGATTTTCTGAAAATCCTTGAAGTCGCCCTGCAAATTATCATATAACATCTTCTTCTTCTCCGCAGTGGATGGGGCGGTTGCTTTTTCGGCAGAACTGGCCGATGCATTTGCAATATCACTTACAGTCATTGTCGAAGGTGCGCTTTCCTTTTTTTCAGCGGGTTTCTCGGCCGAATCCGTTTCATCGACACCTTCCTTCATATTTTCGGCACCTTCACTAATCATTCTACCGGGAACATAATTTAATATGTAAGTCGCAACTACGGCAACACCCAACACAATAATCATATTTTTGCTAAAGAATGACACTAAAAACCCAATCATTAATAGTGTAACTATGGAATTAAAGTCTTTCACGTTTCCATACATGACAATTTGCACTAATGCGATCACGCACAGCGCGTACAATACACCGCGATTGTGTAATAATTCCTTTCCGGGAACCGCAGATAATAATTGCTTGCCAATTTTGCTCATATTCATTTTGTTATAATGTATATAACGAAATAAATTCATTCTAAACTAGGTCGATTTTCCCGTCTTCATCGGTAGACGAAGTATCATAGGTAACATGATATGTCTGTGGTATTTCTCCGCCATATATTTCGAGAACTTCTCTCACAACTGCCTCGCGTTGAATATCCGCATTATCAAATTCAACGCTTGTGATACTTGACGACCGTTTTCCTTTGAATTTTTCTAAAAAGTCTTCTAGTCCATTGGCGCCTTCGTGTCTATCAGGCTGGTCTAAATCACCGGTAATTATTAACCGCGTATTTTCACCCAAACGCGTCAGCAACATTTTCATTTGGGATACAGTCGAATTCTGCATTTCGTCCGCGACAATCCAACAATTTTTAAATGTGCGTCCTCTCATGAATCCCAATGGCGAAATTTCGATGATTTTGTCTTCGATTAGTGCAGTAACTTCTTTGGGAGTAATAAAAGTATACAATATGTCATAAATAGGACGAACCCATGGCGCCATTTTTTCTTCCAATGTTCCGGGCAAATATCCCAGGTCTTCGTCTACGGTCACAGATGGCCGTGTAAAGATTAATTTCTCTACATTGCCCAACAGAAAATTCTTCACGCCGATTTCGGTTGCAAATAGCGTTTTGCCTGTTCCGGCGGGGCCGGTTGCCACCACGATTTTCTTTGTGCGTTGACTGAGTAAATTGTGGTAATCGCGCTGAGCTCCGTTCTTCGGCTTTGTAAATTTCTCTTCTAGTCGATTTTTTTCCACAGACGATAAATGCTGTATGTTATCATATAATCGTTTTTGCGATTGTAACGAAGTTTCATTATCGTCATCGTTTTCATAATTAAAATCGCGCATCAGTTCCTTTTCGTGTTGTTTTCTGGCTTTTCCTCTGCGTTTTTTGTGTTCACCTAGCGGTTGAAACTCATTTGTACTCATCGTTGAATATCTACAATATCCAATGATAATAAAATCCCTAAAAATTACGCTCGTGAATATTATACATCTGTAAATAACAGCTTATCTACTGTAGTTCGCACACAGAAAAATCTATGCAAAACGATTCCCAGTATAAATGAAACACCTAAAACCTTCCAGAACGGAATTGCAAATACCGCCGAAATAATAAATGCCACGATTATTGTCATTATAACATCGATAATCGCTACATTTGCAAACCTATATGAATGGATCCCTTCATTCGGCTTACCTAGGATATTTTTATACGGACAGTCAGTGCGCGGCTGATTTCTACACGGGCAGCCACTGCTTTGCCTATTTTTACAAGGGCAGTCTTTGCATGGTGGATTTTTACAAGGGCAGCCGCTATACATCATTATGTATTATGGTAATATTTTTATTTTGATTTATTCCGTTTTTTCAACATATAATTCTATTCACAATATGCAGTCAAAAACATACAAATCTATAATAAAAGTACAGACTGTAAACCCGTAATATAATTTTGTAAAGAAGATAAAATCTACAGAGTATATTATTTAGAAGGAATATGGCCGAACCCGTCCAAACTGATGCTATTTTAACTCCTGACGACAATCGCTTTGTGATGTTTCCAATTCAGCACGATGACATTTGGAAAATGTATAAACGCCAGGTGGATTGTTTTTGGCGCGCGGAAGAAGTGGATTTATCGAAGGATATGAACGACTGGAACAAACTCAATGTCGATGAAAAACAGTTCATAAAAATGGTGTTGGCTTTTTTTGCCGCGTCGGATGGATTGGTTCTGGAAAATTTGGCTGTTCGGTTCATGGGTGATGTACAATTATCCGAAGCCCGTGCATTTTACGGGTTCCAAATTGCGATGGAAAATATCCACTCCGAAATGTACAGTTTGCTCATTGACACGTATATTCAGGACGGCGCGGAGAAAAAAAAGCTGTTTGAAGCCACTCAAAATTATCCATGCATTACCAAAAAAGCAAATTGGGCCAAAAAGTGGTTGGGCGACAACCGAAGCAGTTTTGCGTCCCGTCTTGTCGCGTTTGCAGCGATTGAGGGGATTTTCTTTTCCGCGTCGTTTGCTTCTATATATTGGATAAAAAAGCGAGGTTTAATGCCCGGACTTACGTTGTCGAATGAATTCATTTCGCGCGACGAAGCTCTACATACCGAATTTGCCATTTTATTGTATTCAAAACTACAAAAGAAGTTGAATAAGAAGCGTATTTATGAGATTATTCAAGAAGCGGTTGAAATCGAAAAGGAATTTATTACGGAGGCGATTCCGTGCCGTATGATTGGAATGAATTCCAAACTGATGATTCAATACATTGAATTTGTTGCGGACCGTTTGGCACTGCAACTGGGCTATGATAAGATATATAATTCACATAATCCATTTGATTTTATGGAATTGATTAGTATGGAATCCAAGGTCAACTTTTTCGAACGAACAAACTCGGAATATGCGCTGGCCAACAAGACCGTTGACATTGATGTGTTTGAATTCAAAGCGGATTTCTAGACGATATTAGTCATATAAAAACTGTGATGATGTTTGTGATAAATAATTCTTATTCATTGACTAGACAAACCTCCAGCATATTATACTTGTGTAATATATAGAATGTCAGATTCTAATTATAAGAAATGGCAGATTAGCGTGTTCTCGGCGGTTATATTTATTTTAGTGATACACCCATACACATATTTATTGACGCAAAAGGTGTTCGGTAGTTTTTTAGGTAAAATTGCAGATGCGGCCGGTTGCCCCACAACCCGTGGCTTAATCCTTCATACATTAGTGTATATCTTGTTGGTTCGCGGGTCTATGGATTTCCGCTTGTTTTAGACCATTGAAGAATTACACATATTTTCGTTTCGAACGCATATCATAATATAGAAGCATAATTATGTATAAGTCTGTGCAAAATTGACATATTATTCATGTGTAATAATATATCAAACAACAACAAAATAAACTGGGTCAAATGACAACATGTTTGGACCTTAATGCCTGCCCCGGCGATAAAATGTACAATGTAATATGTAATTTCTCCGTTGGAATCGATGAATACGCATGCAATCCCAAAACTACTTGTATGCGAGCAGATGGAAAATATGATTGTTGTGGGAACAACATAGTAAAATGCATAGTACACGCAGAGTCATTGCGCGTGCCAACAATTCAGCCTACCATATCGAGCAATGATATACCATGCGATGAACGATGCAAACCAGAATATAGAATAGATACATGTCATTGGTACGAAAGTAAGCAGATAAATATAATATGTAACGACGAAAACGATAGTTATTGTTGTTCTCAAAATAGAGGTGACTGTTGTCGCACGAACACGACAGATGCATACATCGTTTTTGGTTCTATTGCAGGTATAATGGTATTATTCGCGTTTTATAGATACGTAATTAGAAATAATACTAAAATTATTCCAGTAC
>Ga0247722_10001736_pt1 | contig 11785 bp, 10 predicted proteins | sample MSEWelMarce3H_FC_FD_189094 | JGI IMG/M metagenome (GOLD analysis project Ga0247722, IMG submission 189094) | Subsurface sediment microbial communities from gas well in West Virginia, United States - MSEEL Well Study Marcellus 3H_FC | ecosystem: Environmental > Terrestrial > Deep subsurface >... | reverse complement strand
GAATTATGGAAGAAAACAAAAAACACCTTATAGTATAATACAAGGAAGCTCAAAAGACGGTGCTAAAAATACTGCAAATATTGGTAATAATTTTTATGAGTTTATAAAATATATTAAAGAATCTAATGAATATTTGGATGAAAAGGATGAGACAGCTGGTTCAATGTTATTAGAAAAGATAGAAGAGTTACATCCAATTTTAGCAGAAGTACCAAGTGGCCCTAAAAGAAAAACTAAAAGAAATGTAATCCCTCCTTCTATTCCTCAAGTTTCTAATAATAAAACACCTAATATAATAAGTAATACAGGAGTAAGTATACAACCTTCATCTATCGCATCTGAACTAATAGCTGAACAATCTACCCAACCAATCAATGATAATAATAATTTAATAAATGTAATTCCCTCTTCTATTCCTCAAGTTTCTAATAATGAAAGACCAACTACAATGAGTAATACTGGTGTAAGTATGCAACCGTCATCTATAGCATCTAAACTAATTGCTGAACAATCTACTCAACCAAATAATGATAATAATAATTTAATAAATATTCCACCTACTTCTGTTAAAAAATCATTATTGAATAAAGCAAAGAATACAGTATCACACGTAAAAAGCAGAATAACACCATCACAAAAAACAAAAAATACGTTAAAAAGTGTAGGAAAAGCATTAACTCCTGGAAAAGGTGCAGCAGAATCCGCATTAAGATATTTAACTGGACAATAGATTAGATAATGCAAGAAGCTCCAAAAAAAGAACCCGTGCAAACACCACCCCAGCCAACACCTAAAAGAAGAGAAGTTGTTCCATTTATACTAAAAGTAAAATATTCATTATATTCTGCTCTCATATTTTTCCTAATTGCAAATCCCGAGACATATCGTTTCACACAATCTGTCTTCGGATCTTTTATTGCCTCTAAAAGCGGCTCTCCTACTTCTTATGGCTTTTTCTTACATACCATTGTTTTCTTTTTAGCTATCCTTGGTCTTATGATGTTTCCTTCAGATTAAGCGTGCTTAATCCAAGGCTAGAATGCCTTCAGATTAAGCGTGCTTAATCCAAGGCTAGAATGCCTTCAGATTAAGCCTATCCTCCACACTAGCCAACACAGCTTCTTGAGAAGAATCATATGTAACACCTCTGTGCTTATAAATAATCATAGAAGCGATACTCTTATTGTAACCCATGGCAACAATTTCACTAGCCAAAGCACATTCCTTATATGTCCATGTATTATCCCATATATGTTCCGGCGATAATGGGAAATTTACACTAGAACTTGAAGGAGACCAAGTGAAACAAGTGTTTTTTGTGTTTGTTGACATTGCATCTAGAGAAGCCGACATATTATATAATTGTATTTTGTATTTATATTGTCAATAAACGACTAAATCATTTTTATTTTAACTGGATAGAATGTTTCGTAAACTCACAAGTATGCTAAAAACCCCCGCCTTAAAAACTCCTTCTCGCAGAACTATGCTTCTTGTAGGCGCTATCCTTATTGTATGCCTTCTTGCATATGGTATGTCTAAACCTCAAGTACTTTCTTATGATCCCTATGAGCCCTTTGAAGATGCTGGTAGTGAAAAGAAACCCAAGTTAATCTTTGTATATGCGACATGGTGCCCTCATTGCAAAGACATTTTACCTGAAATGCAAGACTTGGAAAAGAAAAGTCCTGTAAAGATAGGCAAGCAAGAAGTTGTAGTTGAACTTATAGAAAGTGAAGAGAAAGAAAAGTTAAATGGTCTTGGAAGAAAGATTAACGGTTTCCCCACTTTCCTCTTACAGACTGCTGATGGTACCTTAAAAGAATACCAGGGTGAACGCACCCGTGATGCTATCGTAAACTTTATTGCTAATAGTATTGGCGCTTAAATAATTAGAATGAATTACGCCTTTTGGACTTAATAGTTCTATTACAAGACCATTGTTCTGCAATAGTATATCCATAATCAAGAAGCTCTCTCTTCTCATCTATACTTAAATTAAAATTAATTTCCAAAAATTTTCTAGATAGAGTTATATTAATAATTCTATCTTTATATTGACCTTTTAAAATCTTCACTTTATATGAATCCATTGATGTCATAATAAGATGTTTTACATATCCAATTACATCACGTGGTGAAGGATTTTGCGGCGGTGACCTACATAAAAGTGCTAATGTATTTTTTACAATATCATCGCCCAAATCCCATATAGGCATTGAATCTATAAGAGCTCCATCCACTAAAATATGCCCAGTCTCCTTATGAACAAGAGGAGGATACATAATTGGAATCTGCATGGATGCTTGAAGAGCAAATGCAACTGATTCATCAGGAGTTGTCTCAAATGAAAATTTTTTGAGTTGTCCTATATCCATATCAGCTGACCAAACAATTAGATCAGGGCGACCTGCTGTATGCAGTTCTCTAAATGTAACTTCAGCCGACCATCCATGTACACGAAATAATGCATGAATAAATTTTGTAACATTTTCACCACTATTAAGACATAACATCTCCATAAATCTAAAAGGAACTTCCTCATCCATATTTTGTAAGACTTGAAAGTCAAAGCGCTCGCATACATCTTGTATTTCTTTAAGGGTATATCCAAGTACAATACAAGTTGCAATAAGAGCACCTCCACTTACACCAGCCCATCTTTTAACATTTTTTAGACGTTTTTTTGAATCCAAATATTTGAGTGCACCTATATGTGATAATGCAAGCATTCCTCCCGATGACATTAAAATAGTTTCTGGGAATTCAGTAAATAATGGAATTTGTGATGCCATAAAAGAAGACATTTAGGTGTGTATTGTGTGAATCGTTTGAGTGCTTTTTTTCTATTTGCTAAACAAGTGTTATGTCAGGAGGTCCATATATTGGAAAAAAGAATGACAAAATTGAAATACCGATGATGCAAGTACAAGACTTATATAAAGGTCGTAAATCACGTGATACAGCTCGTCTAAAAGCATATAATAAACTTTTAGAACAAATTTATCATAAGATTCGTGTTACAAGCGGGTTACCCACACATCCAGATAATTTACTATATACAGTTCCTAATTTCATATTTGGATTACCGAGGTTAGACTTACAGGACTGTATTGTATATCTTGTTTTCCAACTTCGTACAGCAGGCTTCAAAGTTCATTATAGTTATCCAAATTTACTTAATATTAGTTGGCGTCATTATGAAGAAAATTACTTGCTAGGTGATAATCCTATTCTAAATGCAATGATTGCTACACGTGATGTTGCAGAGCCTATGAATTATAAGAGCGGAGGCTCAACAGGATTTGGAGGAAGTCCAATGCCCTCTAAAAAAACAGAACGGAAAGTACATTTTGATACAACACCGACAGCCGGCTCACCTTTTGGACGTTCACAACCCTCTACAAGTATTGTATCAAAACCTGCTTATAAAGCTATAGATGAATATCAACCTCCAACAGGATTCTTTACAGCAATTGAACGCCCTTCAACAAGTGTTGGTTCAATGCCTTCTCCTATGGGAGGTGTATCAAGAGGTGGTATGGATTATGGACAAAAAAGACAACAAGAGCAACAAGTGCAACAAGTGCAAAATTCAGATATAACACAGACAGCACAAAATGCTTTTAAAGGTCTATGGTCCTAATAGAAAATGCCTTTATCACCTGAAGATGCTATTGAAATGACCAGACTAGCTCTTGCTCTTGGAATGGCTACCGGCGAATATAATACAGGTGGTCCCATAGAATCTATGGTGAAAACTACATTAGATTTAGTAAATCATGTGCGTAATAACAAAGATGAATTTGCAGATGTAGAGAAAAAAGAATATTTTGCACTTGTTGGTAATATGTGGTATACACTTATACAATCAAAGGACATTAAATAAATAATGTTATTTCATAATTGTATTTAAAAGTGAACTATATCCTATTCTAGTAAATCCTCCCATACGAGTACTCCATTTATATACATTTTTTAGACCCTTTAGTGAATTAACAGAACCATATGATTCAACAACAGAACCTTCTGCAATAAGATTATCTTTTAGGTAATTTTCACATACAATATGATAATATGTGACTGGTTCACCTACGCCATATTGATTTACCAAAGGATTTGTTTTTGATGCAATTTCTGGAGAAATCCATAACCCTTTACGAAGTTGAACCTTATGAGTTGATGAAAGATGAAGGGCCCTAACTGGATTATTTTTTCCAAATGCACCAGGTTTTATAAGATATGGTGCAGTAATTTCTGTTGTTTTTTCTATTGACATTTTCATAATTTTAAATTCTATTGCACGATTATCACTTGTTATAACTAAATCATCTAATTCTAATTCCTCAACTGCTTTGTAACCATCATTTGTAAGAATTTTAGTCCCTTCAACAAAACATGCAACTGATGGAGGTGTAAAATCATATCCCCTACCTGCAATAAAACTGTATTTACTGTCAACCGTAATCAATATACTATTATTTTCAACTATTTGGTCTGGGTCAGGGTCTATAGTCATTTCAGTTACAATCGCATTTACCATATTTTCCCCATTTACTATCCAGCCTACTTGTACACCTGCAGCTGTAAAGAGATTTGCTGCCCTAAAAAACCATGCAATATTACTAGTTATTCCTATACCATTATTTGAAGCATTAAATAAAGGCATTTACTTTGACGTAATATTTAATTTTTACTATTCAGAGTTAGAAACTATATTTCCCCAAATGCTGCGAAACTTTGCAGCCGCAGCTGGCTGTTTTCTGCCAGCAACTTTGACAGCCGACAGCTCCTCCTCAGATGCTGCCAGCACTCCCTTCAAGCTGCCAAATTCTGACAGCCAACTCTCTGCAACTTTTACAGATACTCCAGGACATTGACATAATACACTAACAGCAAATATATGAGGATCTTTAGCATTATCTTTTTTAACTACATGAATAGCATCTACAGCTCTTTGTGCTGTTGTAGAACCCATAAAACAAGTAGATTCATGTTTCCAATACTCTAACATACATTCAGTAAAATGTGCTGTATCAGCTACAGATTTTGTACGAAATACAGGTATACCGTGAACAAGCTGCATTCTTGCTATTAGTTTAGTAACAGCGGTTTCCCCTAAACGACAATTAAGTGGACCCTCTATTACATATGCTATACGTGCCCCAGTTTCTTGTGAAAATGCTAATAGTCTACCCCTCTGTTCCCTGTAACGACCATCTGTGACCGATGATGAAAAATCAGCAGCTGTCTTACGTTCTAATACAAGTGCAGGCTTATTATAAGGTCCAATCCACATATCACCTATAGGTAGTGCTGAAGAGCTGTGAGGCTGTAATAATTGTTTCATTAAATCTGATTCGCGCATATCTATGTGTAGATTTCCTTCTTGCTGTGAAACTTTTAGAGGATTTTTGTTTTCTAATTGTGGCTGCGAGGGCTGTTGCTGTTGCTGAACAGATATATCATCACTAAATAAACATACATTAGACATTTATAGTATTTGTATATATCATATAATAATACTTTAAATATTGCTATTTTTAAAGCAGCGCAAAGCATTTAATACCAAGGGCCACTTACTTCTTCAGTAGGAGCAAACATCCGTTCAAGACCAGGTGTCCAGCGCATGTAATCATTACGATTTGCACGTACAGTTGTTCTTGGCTCAAAGAAAGGGTCCAATCCTGATGCTAACCTATTTGCATAATTAGGTGGTCTTATAATTTGTTCAGTTGCCTCCACTGTTGCTAATCTGTCAACATCACGCTGTATATCATCCTCCCATACAATCTTCGGATTTATATCTTGTGTCTCATACACTTCCCATATACCATCAGTACGCTGCTTGTATGAAGGTATAAGTCCTTTAGATGTATAGACTTTCTTTATTAAATCTTCTGCATCTTCTGGTGCATATGAAAGTAAGTCACTGGAATTTTTGGGGGCATATGTTGCTAATATTTTGCGTTCTTCCTCTTCTAGTTTTTGCTTATCTGTAAATTCAGTACCATTTAAAAATCCTTCAGAGATAACACTACCAGCACTAATAGGAGCAGGATTGGATGCTAAATAGGCACTATGTTTTGCTTGTTCTATCTGACGAGTCAAAGAGATAGGAGGAAGTTGAGGATAATCAAATTGCATCCTATTACGACGCTCATTCTTAACAAAATCAGATTCCTGTTTAGTATATTCGCCCTCTTGGCCCATTACTACATTAGCTTCAGTACCATCCGCGTTTATACCAGGTGTTAATATATAGTCAATACGAGGATCATCGTATTGTTCAAGATTATTTACATGTATATCAGAATAAGGACTATTTGTTTGATTAATCAGTTCTGCTCCTTTAGCACTATCAGTTCTAAATGACTCACGCAAGTATTCCTTGCGAGCAAAGTACAAATAGAAAATTGCTAACAATAATAATATTAGAGGAATTGTAGTATCCATAATCTATTTTACAATAGAATAAGAAATAGAAGTTATAAATAGAATGGTTAACAAAAAAACACAAAGGAATAAGAAAGCTAACAAAAGCCACAAAGCATTAACACACAAGCGTTCTAAAGGTTCTTCTGTTATAGATGTCCGGAGTCCACTTGATGTTAAAAAAGCTCTTGATATCATCAATAAATCCAAGATAACTCTTGTTCTTGTATATGCTGATTGGTGCCCTCACTGTCATACATACAAACCCTTCTGGCAGAAGTTAACAAAGGAGAAAGGTAACGGTGTTGGTATGGTTGCAGTAGAACAGGCTAATTCTGCTCAAGTACTTAATAGTATAAATGATGATTCTACTGGTAGGCCAATTAATGTAGATGCATTTCCCCAAGTTATTGCAGTAGGAAAGACACCTAATGGTACTAATTCGGGAGTTACCATTGAAAATAGAAGTGGTGAGGAGATTGTGAATCTAGCAAAAAATGGAAGCAATTTTATGAATAATAATACAGCAGTTGTTGCTGAAATCGCACCTAGTATAGCAACACGTACACCTACACCTTATCCTTCAAATAACCTTGCAAAGGTACATGGTCCTAAAATGAGTGAGGCTAAAGCTCTCAACATAGGCGCAAAGTCACTCTTAACTGGTTCAAAAAATACTCAAAAAATTAATATGAATAATATTACACCTTCAATACAAGCAACACCTAATAGTATGAGTATGGCAGAAAGAGTAAGTGCAAATGCAAAAGCTGAATTAGAAAATATGGGTATAGATGAAGATGAAATAGAAAATACTGTAAATGAATCTGGTGTTTTCCATCCTCCTAGTTCTGAAACTGAATTAGGAAGGGATTCCTCTAAAAAATCTTCATTTATTGGTGGTGGTTGTGGATGCAGCAGTAGACATAGAGCAAAAGGTGGTTCATTATATGAATCTCTTGTTGCGTTTGCTGGTCCTGTAGCTCCTGTGGCTGGATTATTAGCAGCACAGCAAACTTTATTTAAGAAAGGACGCGCAAGTTTACTTCGCAGCCACCGTCGCAGTCGCAGACATCTTAAAAAAATCTTAAAACGTCGTGGTAGCCGCAGCACTAGACGCTAGATGCAGCACAAATCGTAGAAGATAAATATAATCCCTAATTGTATTACAATTGTCAATTATATTTTAATTTATTTCTGTTTAGGCTTGGCAGAGTCAGCAAATCCCTCAAGATAGACATAACCATAAGAACGGAGGAAGTAAGCAAGGAGGTAGAATACAACAGCATGTACGAGGATAGCAATAACGCTAGTCTGTCTGCTCATGAAGAGACCACGAGTCATAGCAGGGATGGTAAGTAAAAGACCGGGTGAGAGTACAATAAAGAGTAAGGTGTAGAAAAGTAGGGAATCCATTGTTATATTTTATACGCATATTAAAAATAAAATTGGCTAACGGATGTGAACAGTCGTTATATATTTTATTTTTAATATGTAAAAATAAAATTGGCTAACGGATGTGAACAGTCGTTATATATTTTATTTTTAATATGTAAAAATAAAATTGAGAAAACTTAAACGAATTGCATTCTGTACGCTTACGTTAACAATAAAATGTTGACATTTCAAATATTAGATATTATCGCTCGTGATCAGAGAATCTTGCGTGAAGATGAAGAGACAAAAGAAGTCTGTTATGATTCTGATGCAACTGATGGTAGCACATGGAGTGCTACAGCCCCTAAAAGGAGACAAAAGAAACAAGTAGATGTTACTGCGAAAGATCAAATGGTTATTCACCTATTTGGAAAAACTGCAGCAGGATATAATATTCGTGTTGATGTAACTGGATTTAAGCCATTCTTCTTTCTTCGTATCCCTAATAAAAGTGGACGTAAACAGCATCTTGTAGTTCTTCATGAATACATTAAAAGTCATAAGATTGACTCTTCAATCTTTGAAATTACATTTGAAGAACGCAAAATGTTCATCGGATATACACAAGATGAACTCTTTCCATTTGCACGTATTACAACTAATAGTATTAATGCATTCAGGAAAATCAAAAATCTCTTTCTTGACCAAGAATCCAAACCAGCCCTTAAATTTAATAAAAAACTTAATGGCTTTGAATCAGCCCCTGAAGTCTATGAAGCTAATTTAGATCCTATGCTACGCTTCTTCCATTTACGCAATATTCAACCATGCGGGTGGGCATGTATTAAACATGAAGAAGAAATTCCAGCTCCTATGGAGATTGAATGCCATTGGGAAGATATTGACCCTACACAGATGCCTACATCAGCTCCTTTCGTTGTTGCATCTTGGGATATAGAGTGTTATTCTGCTACAGGTGACTTTCCTTTAGCAAAAAAGGATTACACAAAGACTTCAAAAGAAATTGCTCTTTTGTCAACTTCAGATAAGCATGCAAAAGAACTTCTTATTAGTGCATATACACAAACGCCTCTCCCAGGAATTACTCCTATTACTCCTAAAGGTCGTCTGACAAAAGAGACAATTAGTGCACGTATTATGACACTTAATCTATCAGATTTTGTAGGACACGCTGGTTCAAAAGATAAGGAAATGTTTGCAGACCTTGCAACAAAACTGAATCGTTTAATCAATGATAAAATACCACTAAAAGGAGACCCTGCTATTCAAATTGGTGTTGTACTTTGGTCCCATGGTAGTGAACCAGAAAGACATATTTTCGCATTTCCTTCTATTTCTTCCATCCCAGGCGCAACTATTCATTCATATCCTGATGAACGCTCAATGATTCTTGGATGGGGTAAATGGATGACAGAGGTAGACCCAGATATTCTATTAGGTTATAATGTATTTGGTTTTGATGAGCGTTATGTATGGGAACGTTGTCAAGAACATGGAATTTGTAATGATAAGGGTATTTGTGAAGAAGAGGATCTCCAAGGTCTTAATCGTCTTATTTCCCTTGGAGGTGTTTTCAAATCAGAAGAGAAATTCTTGTCGTCTTCGGCACTTGGTGATAATTTCCTCTATATGTTTACTGCACAGGGACGTCTTCAAGTAGACTTATATCAATATATTCGTCGTACAGCTACTTTGGAAAGCTATAAGCTTGATAATGTTGCCAAGTTTTATATGTCTGGTAAGCTTGAGAAGATTGAACACCTAACTGGATTTCAATATAAATGCAAAATTAAAACAGGAGCATCTGATGCTCGTGTAGGTCGTGCAATTGTTTTGCTAGATGACACTGGTGAAGAGTTAAGTGATAAAATGGTTATCAAAGAATGCTTATCAGAAAATACAATTATAATTGAAGGAGATGTTGAAGAAGATTGGAATCAGGCAACTAAATGGGTTATTGTAAAAGATGATGTGTCTCCTCAAGAAATCTTCAAGTTCCATCGTGGAACCGATGCAGACCGCGCTAAACTGGGTGCTTACTGTATTCAGGATTGTGAACTAGTTATTGACTTATATAAGAAGTTGGAAGTATTCAATACAGCTATGTCAATGGCGAATGTTTGTACTGTTCCTGTAAGTTATATTATGACTCGTGGTCAGGGTATCAAGATTGAGTCGCTTATCTTTAGAGAAACATATAAGAGAAATCAGACAATTATGGTGATGCCTGCTCCATCACAAAATAGACATAATGCAGATAAGTATGAGGGTGCAATTGTACTTGACCCTATTATTGGATTGCATGAAGCTCCTGTAGGGGTTGCAGATTTTGCTTCTCTCTATCCTTCAACGATGATTAGTGAGAATATTAGTCACGATAAGATTATTTGGGCAAAGGATTATGATTTAGGTGGAAACTTTATTGGATTCTCATGGGGTTCTGAAGAATATGATAACCCATCAGAAATTCCATCAACTGATATTGAGTTTGATATTCTAAAAGCAGACCCAGAAGATACTTCAAAACACCCTAAAAAAGTACGTGTAGGTACTCGTGTATGTAGATATGCACAAGACGCATTAGGAACTGTTCCACAGATTTTACAGATGTTGTTAGCAGCAAGAAAAGCAAAGCGTAATGAAGGAGCAAAGGAAAAAGACCCTTTGCGTGCTGCCTTACTGGATGCTGAACAAAATGCCTATAAGATTACAGCCAATTCTCTATATGGTCAGCTTGGATCACCTACATTTAAAATTAGATTGCAGCATTTGGCTGCTTCAGTAACTGGATATGGTCGTAAGCAAATCTATTTTGCCAAGAAGATTATTGAGACATTTTATGGAGGTAATGCAGATGCACGCTGTGATGTAAGATGCGAAGCAAAAACTGTATATGGTGATTCAGTAACTGGTGATACTCCTCTATTGATTAAATCAGGACAAAATAGCGAACCATACTATTACGAAATTCAACATCTTATGGAAAAATACTCTAATAGAATAAAGAATTGGCATTCTGATAAAGAAGCAGTTATGAAACTTAATGAGATATTTGTATGGACTGAAAGAGGTTGGACAGAAATTAGAAAAATAATTCGTCATAAATTACATAAATCTAAAAAGTTATATAGAATTACAACTGGAGCTGGTTATGTAGATGTAACAGAAGACCATAGTCTAGTATTATCTAATGGTAAAGAAATTAAACCATCAGATGTCAAAGTAGGAACACAATTGCTTCATAGTTTACCTAATTGTACTATTAGAGAATATGGCGGTTCTTCTTGTTACTCTACTAAAATGATTGAAGCTTTCAAAATGTTTCATATGTTATCTACCAAAGGACTTAAAAAATCTGATTATGCTATTAGGAATATTGAAGAGCTTGAGCATCCAGGTGAAGATGCTTATGTATATGATTTAGAAACTGAAAATCATCACTTCGCTGTCGGTCCAGGTGCTCTTGTAGTACATAATACAGATTCACTATTCATTCAGTTCAACCCACGTAATCCAGAGACTGGAGAAAAGCTAACTGGCCGTGAAGCGCGTATTGCGACAATTGAACTGACAGCAGAAGCAGGTGAGCTTGTAACACAGGCATTAAAGCCACCACATGACTTTGAGTTTGATAAAGTGTTTGACCCAATCTTGCTCTTTTCAAAGAAGCGTTATGCTGGTAAGATGTTTGAAAATGACAGCAAACCAGATGATTATGTATACAAATATATGGGTATTTCCTTGAAGCGCAGAGATAATGCACCAATCTTGAAGACAATTTATGGAGCTGCTATGAAGAAAGTATTAGAAGAGAAGGATGTACCAGCAGCGTACCAAATGATTCGTCAGGGATGTTTGGACTTGGTTGAAGGACGTGTTCCGATAACACAGCTTACAATTACAAAATCCTTAAGAGCTGAATATGCAAATCCTAATAGTATTGCACATAAAG
>Ga0247722_10001735_pt1 | contig 11789 bp, 13 predicted proteins | sample MSEWelMarce3H_FC_FD_189094 | JGI IMG/M metagenome (GOLD analysis project Ga0247722, IMG submission 189094) | Subsurface sediment microbial communities from gas well in West Virginia, United States - MSEEL Well Study Marcellus 3H_FC | ecosystem: Environmental > Terrestrial > Deep subsurface >... | reverse complement strand
TAACTACCGATTTTCTTTTATTCGTTATTTTATTAGCTTAAAAAGCCATAAATGCTTTGTTGTATTCTTTCAAATCTAAAACGTTATTTTTTTTATCTAAATCTGTAAATAACGTTAAAAAATAATTCAAACTTTCAATATCATGAGTTGTTTTTGAAGCTGTATTTACTTCAATTTCCTTTGAATCAAGAGGTTCATCATCTGGAATTGCAATCATAAATCCATTATTTGCTTCTAAATGTTGATAAGCCAATCTTAGTGCTTTTGTAACCACTGGATTATTCATTTCCATTGTGATTTCTCGTATCTTTTTTAAATCTTCAATTGCTTGATCAACTGTGAATTTTTCAAATAATATTTCTTTCTGAATTTTCTCAATCAATTTTAAGGCTTGTCTGTTTTCCATAACATTTTTAATAATGAGCAAAATTAAGCTTTCTTTAACTAAAATCAAAATTTTTTTTGATTTTTTTTATGCCCAATTTTCCATGAATAAATAATTAATTAAGTGTTTGATATACAATATTTTATGATTTGTTTTTAGGTTTATTTATTATTTGAAATTTCTTTTGTGGATCTAAAATGTTTTATTTAAGATTGAGAATTTAGAACGGAAGCTAATTTTTGAGTTAGTGATTTCCGACTATATTGCTGTAAACCAACTGGATAAACTTTTAGATTCTGTTGTAAATAGGCTTCAAAACTGTTTAAAATTTGAGATTTTAATGCCTCTAATTGGGAATAATTAAAAAATGTTCCTGTATTTGTGGCCTGGATTATGCTTGCAAAATCAGCTCCTTCTGGTCCGATGGCAATTATAGGTCGTTCTGCTGCCATATATTCAAATAATTTACCTGGAATAATACATTTTGTCTCCTCAGAATTAATTTCAATTAATAACAAAATTTGTGCGGAATGTTGAGCTTCAACTGCTTTATTATGAGGTACATATCCTAAATTCAGGACATATTCATTTAATTGATAATTTGCTATGCTTTGCAACACTTCATTGCTTATTGCACCAATAATTTTTAATTGAAAATGTGCTTTAAAATCGGAATTTTCATGAATTAATTGCCGAATTGCTTCCCATAAAATAATAGGATTTCGTGCTGATAAAAAGGAACCGATATGGGCCAATGTGAATTTTGCATCCAGTGGCTTTTTCTCAATATGAACCACATCATAACCGTTTGTTATGACTTCAATCTTCTTATTTGTAATATGTTGAAACTCTTTTTTTGTGGTTGGTGAAGTTACTAAAATCACATCACAATTATTCATAACTTCTGATTCTAATTTTTTGTGTTTTTTTGAGGCAAAAGTGCTTAATTTCAATTGTTTATGATACCCAATTGTTGTCCATGGATCTCGAAAATCTGCTATCCATTTACAATTTAGTTCTTTTTTTAATTGTAATCCGATAAGATGTAAACTATGTGGTGGACCAGTGGTAATTATCGTGTCAATTTGATGTTCTTGAAGATATTTTTTCAGAAATTTCACCGAAGGTTTCACCCAAAATACTCGTGCATCTGGAATAAAAATATTACCCCGAATCCAAAGCATTGTTTTTTCAATGAAAGTTTGTTTTTTTTGATTCGGAATGATGCCTGAACTGATTTTTTTGGTCTTATTTTTAGAAAAAATTGATGCCAATCCATAGGGTTCAAAAATCGGTTGTTTAATGATTATGGCTTTTTCTGAAACTTCTTCTGTTAATTTTTCATCAAGCAAAGGATAGGTAGGGTTTTCAGGAATATACACGTGAGGTTCGATATTAAAATCGGGTAAATATTTTACAAATTTCAGCCATCGTTGCACACCTGGACCTCCTGCTGGTGGCCAATAATAGGAAATAATGAGTATTTTTTTGTTTGGTTTCAATGTTATGAATTAGGGATTCTATTAATTTTTTCTAACTCTTCAATATCAATAATATCTTTTGGACGATTTGTCGCTTTTTTTGCTTTAATTAAATTTTCGTAATCTAAAAAATAAACAGGAATTCCGCTAATTTCTGCTATATATGCTTTTTTAAGTAATTCTTGAAAATCATCGTTTTCTAAGCCTTTGACAGAAGTCATAATATCCAATCTTAGATTAAAATTTAATGTTATGTCTGTCCAACCTGGAATAAACTGCATCGTTTTTATTGTTTCAAAATCTCCGATTCCTGATTTTTTCAATGCTTCTCGTAAATTTTCACGATTTTCAATCGAATCTTCTATGAATAAATCAATATCACCTGTATTTCTTCCGTATCCATAAATATTTACTGCAAACCCGCCGATGATTAAATATCTGACATTATGTATCGATAAATACTTCCAAATTTCAATTATTTGACTATTCATAAATTATTTGGAATTTGTTTTGCAGTTTTTAAAAGATACGAAATTTCAATAATAGCCATTAATTTTTCAAAACGCTGTTGTGCGGTCATTTTCCTAACTTCTTCTATATATCGTTCTTCCATTTTTGAAGGAGGAGCATGATTTATTTTTTCTGCTTTCATTTCCTTAAAATTTATAATCAAATTTATAAAAAATAGCTCAATTATACATTTTTCTTTTTCATAAAATAAACACCAGTACCAATCAATAAAATCATAAAAATAGAACTCAGTAATGCAATTGTACTTCCTGTTTTTACCACTTCTGGTTCAAATTTGAATTCGATTGTGTGTTTCCCTGCTGGAATTTGTAATGCTCTTAAAACATAGTTTACATTATATATTTTGGCTTCTTTTCCATCAATTGTTGCCGTCCAACCATTTTTATAATAATTTTCAGAAAACACTGCAAAACCTTCATTTGAATTACTTGAAGTATATTTTAGATGATTGGGTTTATACATTTTTAATTGAATCCTTGCTGTAGCATCTTTTTCAAAAGAATTTTCTTTGATATCATTACCCATTGAATTAATAACGACTTCTTTCTTCGTATCCAATTTATCCAATGCTTTCATTTCCTCATCGGCTGATTTTACAAACTTAATTTTCTCCACAAACCATGCATTTCCATTGGCGGCTGGATTTTCAAGGGCAATTTTTTCTCCATTTTCATCGGATTGAATTACATATTTTACGTTGAGCATATTCAAAACTCTAACATTATTTTTTGCAATTTGATAATCAAACAGTTGTTGCATTCTTCGTGGTTTTGCGGCATGATATCCTCCAATTGATTTATGAAAATATGAAGTTCTAGCATTACTCATTCCGCCTTCAACTTCAAATACTCTAAAATGGGTCGTGTCGGCTAATATGCGTTCATCTGCTTCAGAAGGTTCAAAAGGCATTGCAACTTCTCTAGCTGTTTTGAATTGTTCAGGATTGTTATTTACATATCTTTTGTCCACAAGAAACAAGTCGAAAACTAAAAGCATACCTATTAAAAGAACAGAAGTTGTTTCTTTAATTTTATTTTTAGTGTTCAAAAATAGAATAATAGCTGTTAATCCTACAAAAAATAAGGATCTTAGAATATCATTGGTATATAAATTGGCACGATCTAGCTTTAATGTTCGAATAAATTCTTCGCCATACGCTTGTGCATACATGGCATCATTCGCACCCGAAAAATTAAAAACACCTTTTAGTAATAACAAAGAAATAAAAATTCCAAATGTAATTGCTGTTGTTTTCCAAAGAGATTGCCATTTTTCTTGTTCTTCTTTTTTATAAAATTGATAAAAACCTAAAATCGCTAATGCCGGAACACATAATTCTAATAGAACCTGAATTGAAGATACCGCTCTGAATTTATCATAAAAAGGAATGTAGTTAATGAAAAAATTTGTTAGTACGTCGAAATTCTTACCCCATGAAAGCAATAATGATAACACCGAACCCGCTAAAAATAAATATTTTATAGACCGTTTTTCAACAAAAAAAGCTAAAACAAAAAGAAAAAATACTACGGCACCAATATAAGCGGGAGCTGCAACAATTGGTTGATCACCCCAATATGCCGGTGCATGTTCAACTAAACCTTGAACTTGATCTGCGGGATAACCTTGAGCAACAAAATTTTGGAATGTTTCTGATTTTAGTCCTAAATTTTCGTTATTTGAACCTCCAAATAATCCGGGTGCAATTAAGTTAAGACTTTCAGAAATTCCGTAACTGTATTCGGTTATATAATCATAAGACATGGCGTTGCTGTCCGTTTTTGTAGTGCCATCTGGATTAAATTTTAGTTCACTTTTATCTCTTGTTGAAAATTTTGCATACTCCGAAGTTGCCATTAAATTAGTTGCATTCACTCCAATAGCTAAAATTCCTGCTACAACAAAAACACCAATTGTTTTCCCAAGTTCTTTATATTCTTTGTTCTTTATTGCGATGTAAAAATAATAAATTGCAATCACTAAAAGTAATAACAACAAATAATAAGTCATTTGGAAGTGATTGGCATTGATTTCTAAAGCCGCAGCCAACATGGTTATCAATCCTCCAACAATGAATTTACGTTGAAAAACCAATAGAACACCAGCTAAAACCATTGGCATATAAGCAATTGCATGTGCTTTTGCATTATGTCCAACACCTAAAATAATGATTAAATAGGTAGAAAAACCAAATGCTAAGGCACCAAAAAAAGCTTTTAATGGATCCACTTTTAAGACCATTAATAAGATATAAAACCCTAAAAAATAGAGAAATAAATAATCAGCTGGGCGAGGCAAAAATCGTAAAGCATCATCAAGCATACCTATAAAATCATTCGGATATTTTGCTCCTAACTGATATGTTGGCATCCCACCAAATGCACTATTAGTCCAAAAAGGTTCCTCTTTAAATTCTTTTCTAAATTCAATTTGCTCTTTCGCCATTCCGGTATATTGAACAATATCCGACTGAAAAATTTTATTCCCTTGTAAAATTGGATAAAAATAGATTAGTGAAACCAAAATAAAACCAACCAAAACGGCTATATGTGGCAATAAGATTTTGCTGTTTTTCATGCTATGTTTAAATATGTATTTGTAGTGCTTTTTTTATTTAATCTCTTCATAATCAATATATTCGCCCACTATTTTCTTTTCGGAAGTTGCTTTCTGATTTGATTGCTGTGCTGAATTTTGTTGTTGCGAATATTGATTTTGCATTTTTTCTTGCATCTTGTTTACTGCTTTTTGCAATAGAATAGGTGCAAATATTTTTACCGCAAATTTAAACAAATAATAAAATAAAACAAGATAAAACAGGGTTTTTAGTAAACCCCAAAAAGAAGCCATTTCCATCTAAATAAATTTAAAAATTCAAAATTACATATATTTCTAATAAATTTTATCTTTTTTTATAAAAATTATAATAAAAATAACTATTTTTGGACTTGAAAAATTTAATTATGAATAAAACATCTTTTTTTATAGCTTTTTTCTTGCTATATTTCGCAAATTTATCGTTTGGACAATTCACAGATGATATTAATTCCAATCGTCCGGGTAGATCAATGATGGCTTATGCGGTCGGGAAATCGGTCTTTCAAACCGAAAATGGATTTTATTATGTAAACGATAAACACAAGGTTTTGGATTATGATGCAAGTGGTTACATGGCAGAAATGGATATTCGATGGGGTTTATTTATGGAACAACTTGAATTTATTGCTGAAATTCAATATCAAACGGACTCTTATACCACTCAAAATGTAGAGAAAAACCGTGCGGCTCTCCGTAAAACCCTCGTCGGTGCGAAATATCTGCTTTATGATCCCTTCAAAAACTATGAAGAAAAAGTAAATATTTATAGCTGGAAAGCAAATCATCGTTTTAAATGGAGACAATTATTACCTGCCGTTTCTGTTTATGCGGGTGCAAATTTTAATTTTCCCGATAATCCTTTTATTTACAATCCGTTGCAAATTAAAGAACCAATCGTTAGCCCAAAAGTTATGGTTATTACGCAAAATCAACTCGGAAGTCGATGGGTTTTGGTTAGTAATATCGCCTATAATAAAATTGCCTCCGAATTTGCAAGTATCGATTATATTTTAACTTTAACGCGCGGTTTTAATGCAAAATGGTCTGGTTTTGTTGAAAATCAAGGCTTTATGGGGGATTATTATTCTGACGGAATTTTTAGAGTTGGTGCTGCATATTTAATCAATAAATCGATGCAAGTTGATGCCTCTGTTGGTAAAAATATCAAAAACACACCCGATTTGTTTAATGCCGGAATTGGTTTCTCTTGGCGTTTTGCTAATAACTATGAAGAAGTGAAAATTAAAAAGGATAAAGGAAGCAAAATGGACAAAAAAATAGAGAAAAAGAAAGAAAAAGAAGCAAAACAAAGAGAAAAAGCAGCAAAATGATTACCATCAAAGAAGCCATAACTAAAAAAGAAATGAAAGATTTTATCTTGTTTTCTTTTGATTTATATAAAAATAACCCCAACTGGATTCCTCCTCTTATTTCTGATGAACTCCAAACTTTTGATAAAAAAACGAATCCAACCCTACAAACTGCGGAGGCCTATTTTTATTTGGCTTATAAAAACAATAAAATTGTAGGTAAGTTAGCCGCAATTATAAATTGGGAAGAAGTAAATATTCTCCAAAAAAAGAAGGTTCGCTTCGGTTGGTTTGATGCAATTGATGATATCGAAGTTACCAAAGCGCTCCTAAATAAAGTGGAAGAATTAGGAAAAAAACACAACATGGATCATATTGAAGGACCAATGGGATTTTCAAATTTAGATAAAGTTGGTATCTTAAGTGAAGGTTTTGATTTAATTGGGAATGCAATAACTTGGTACAGTATGCCATATTATATCACTCATTTTGAGCAACTTGGATATGTAAAAGAGAAAGAATATATCGAGAGTACGTTTTCGTTTAGTAATGTTGATCCTAAACATTTTCAGAAATTTAGTACTTTAGTAAAAGAACGCTATCAACTAAAATCGCTTAATTTTACAAAAACGAAAGACATTATGCCCTACGTGGATAAAATGTTTGATTTGTTTAATAATGCCTATGCGAAGTTGCAATCTTTTGTTCCTATAAATGACATTCAAAAAGAGTTTTTTAAAAATAAATATGTAGGATTAATTAACCCAGAATACATAAAATTTGTGTTGGACAAAAATGACAATATGATAGCTTTCGCAATCGTGATGCCGGGTTATGCAAATGCACTCAAAAAAGCCAATGGAAAATTATTTCCCTTCGGATTTTATCATTTGTTGCAAGCAAAAAAGCATTCCAAAGAAATCGTTTTTTACCTCATCGGTATTGCCCCTGAATATCAAAGTAAAGGTGTAACTTCCATAATTTTTGACGAATATTACAAAATTTGCCACGAAAAAGGTATCGAAACTTGTATCAGAACGCCCGAATTAGAGGAAAATCACGCTATCCATAATTTATGGAAAAATTTTAATTCCAAAATAACCAAAAGAAGACGAACATACATCAAAAAAATATAATTTTTGAGCCACGAAACACCATTAATAAACGCATTTTAATTTTTTTTCCAGGACCGAATCAGTAGGCATTTTTGGTTTCCCTATTCCCGCTGTCCGCTATATCTTTTTGGTTACGTTTTCAGTTGAAGTTGTATTTTTAAGAACACAAATTCGTAATAAACCACCAATAACCAAAAAGGATACCGCTCCCATCGGGGGTAAAGGGCATTTTTTAGGCATTTTTGGGACTGTTTTCCAGTTCCTGTATTTTGAAATAGCGTTTCTATAGCCTAACACACGTGACCATTTCAATCAAATTTTTAACAGTAATAAAGTATTCTCAACATGAACTATTTAGGATCTGCTGAAAAAGGAATACATTCATAAACTGAACTACTTTATTTTTTTAAAAGCCACGGATTCCACGGATTAGCACGGATTTTACCCAATCTATTTCAAAAAATCCGTGAAAATCCTTTAATCCGTGGCAAAATAATTTTAAATTTGTTCAACAATTTCGGAAATAACTACAAGAAATTTTCATCAAAATGCTCATAAACCTTGCACTACAATGTTTGAAAAAAATTGTGACTTCCCTATCTTTATTGAGTTTGTAGTTTTTCAGTAAGTCCTATTTACACAAACCTTTCTGCTGCGTCCTTGCTAGACGAAGCAATCTCATTCTAAAACCAACAAGAACATTTTCTCCCGCACCGTCCTTGCGAGGTACGAAGCAATCTCATTCAAAATTTAGCTTTAAATCGATTCAAATCTAAAAGTGAACACGAAAAATTAAACTTTTAAAAACAGTTCAAAAAGAACCAAATTCTCTTGATCCCGATAGCTATCGTGACTAAAAACGTTTCGATAACTCAATAAGGGGCGTGAATGTAACCGGTTCTCCCGAAATGCGGGATAAGCTGTTCAACCCGAGTTTTATTGCTCGGCTTTCAGCCGCAACGAAACTCTAGTTGTTGTAGGCAGTTTTATTTTTCAATTTTACTTTTCTTTGCTTTTTCTCCCCAATTATTCAGTTGTTCTAAAATAGGTTGAAGTGATAAGCCTAGTTTAGTCAAAGCATATTCAACCCGTGGTGGCATTTCAGGGTAAATTGTCCTTGTTATAAGTCCGTCTGTTTCTAATTCTCTCAAATGTTGTGTCAGCATTTTTTCGCTTATTTGTGGAATAGCTCTTTTCATTTCGCCAAAACGATAAATTCCTTCGGTCATTTTCCAAAGTATGGCTGGTTTCCAACGCTTTCCCATTAATGACAAAGCATAAATAAACGGACATTCCGTTTCTAACGCTTGTTCGTTTTCTAAATTAACCGAATTTTCTTTTCTCATTTACATACTTACTTTAAGGTAACTACCGTACAATTTAGTAACTACTTGCAAAAGTAAGTATACCTGTTTAAATTTGCAACTTAATTTTTAATTTAATTCAAAAAATATGAATATTAGTTTTATCGGTGCTGGAAATGTAGCATCAAGTCTTGGAAATTTATTTGCCAACGCAGGTCATTCTGTCAAATACGGAACACAAAATCCAAATGATAATCAGTTATCTATATCAGATGCAATTACAGTTGGTGAAGTGGTTTGTTTCGCAATTCCATTTGCTGCAATGAATGAGGTTTTAACCAATAACAAAGAAAACCTTAAAGGAAAAATTGTAGTTGACATTACTAACGCCATCAATATTACAGATTGGTCTCCATTATTTTTAGGTGAAGATAGTGGTGGTGAGCAAACTGCAAGATTGTTACCTGATAGCAAAGTAGTAAAAGCATTTAACACCATTTTTGCTGATGTAATGAACCCAGATAAACAAGTTTTTGATGGTCAGAAATTGACCGCTTTTATTGCATCTGACGATACCCATGCCTCAAATACAATTAAAAAACTTGCAGATGATGCAGGTTTTAATGGATTTGTTGTTGGCGGAATTAAAAATGCTCGACATTTAGAAGCAATAGCCCATTTAAATATTGCTATTGCCCTTGGTGGTGGCGGAACAGACGCTGGATTTACTTATTTTCAACGTAAAAATTAAATAAATGTCTAAACCTACAATGCAAATATGGACAGATGCTTGGCATAATACTGATGCAGAAATGTTTAAAAAGGTTTATTCAGATATGGCTTTAATTTTTCCACCGAACAAATCAACTGTTCAAGACAATGAAAATATCCTTGATTTTATGAAAGGTGGCATAGGCAAAGTTGATGTCGTTTTTGAAGCAGAAAATTTAGAAGTTTCTGAAAACTTAGCATTTGAATTTGGTGTTTTTAAAGATGTCGAATTGTCAAGTCAAAAAATTATAGGTGAAGGAAAATACACGGTAACTTGGATTTTAGAAAATTCAGTATGGAAAATCCTTTGTCATACTTGGTCAATACCTATCAAATTTTAAATTTGTCATAAATTTATAAAGCCACTTGTCAGTAAAATGTTAAGTGGTTTTTTGTATGACTAATGGTCGGTCAAAATTGCCTACAACTAGTATATTTCAGCAAGTTTATGTAGCTTTTTATTGCGTATTCTACATTTTTATTTTTTTATTATGTACATTTTTATTTAGTCCTGCAAATCTAATAATTTATTTGAAATAAACAAATAATTATTCAACTTTCTTAATTAAGACTTTTGACTTTTATAAATGAACTAAACAGCGGTTGTAAAAATAGCTAAAGATCACTTTCATACTACCGACAGGAATGACATCCTTTTTGGTTAGGATTTTAAGTATAGACGTTTAATTTTGTAAAAATTATTTTATTGAATTATTAGTTTTACTATAAGTTATTAGGTTTTTACTAAGTATTAAAAAAAGTTGCCCATGCGTTAATAGGAATTTCCCATGCGTTAATAGAAGTTGCACCTGCATTAATAGAAGTTGCACCTGCGTTAATAGGATTTGCACCTGCGTCAATAGGATTTACACCTGCGTTAATAGGATTTGCACCTGCGTCAATAGGATTTGCACCTGCGTTAATAGGATTTGCACCTGCGTTAATAGGATTTGCACCTGCGTTAATAGGATTTACACCTGCGTTAATAGGATTTGCACCTGCGTTAATAGGATTTACACTTGTGTTAATAGGATTTACACCTGTGTTAATAGGATTTTTATCTGAGTTAATAGGATTTGCACCTGCGTTAATAGGGTTTTTGAATTGATTATTACTATTTTATTGTTGCTAATTATTTATAATTGAAAAAAAAAACAAAAGAGTTTTCACCCTTTTGTTTTTATACCTTTTTTATTTTACATATGTAAATTTAAGTCTTACAATTGCTTTATAATAAGGTTTTCCTTCATCTCCTAAAGATTTTAAATAGGCTTTACAATCTTTGATTAGTTGTATCACACTGTTTTCATTGTTATATAAAATCTTATTTCTATTTGCTCTTGCTGTAATTAAGGCATTACCTGCTGCGTTTACGGTTTGGCTTAATGTAATTAAATTTGAGTGTAAGACTTGCAAACTTATTATTTGAAGTTCTATTTCATTTGGATTGTATTGTGTATGCGAAGCTAATTGATTTATGAATGTATCTAAATTAGCAATTCGGCTGTCATAACTCATTTGTGAAGTAGAAATACTATTTGTTTCTGTTGTTTCAGGATTTAATGGTTTTTGTTTTTGGTCGCCCCTTATTTTTTTAGCTAGATTGGCTATATTTTCTTTGTCTGTTGTTGAAATATCTAAAGATTTGGTATAATTTGAAGTTCTTGTAATTAGTTTTCCAAGAGGAGCAATTGCAATTTCACGAGCTGCAACCGCATTTTTATAGATTGGTTTTTTATTGTTTAATTCTGTAATTACAGTTTGTAAAGATGTTCGGATGGGGTTTAGATTTACTAACTGTATTTTTTGATTTGAAGGATTGTAAAGCGTACCCATTTCTTCTAAAATTTGGTATGCTGTGCTAAAATTTGCCACATTTTTATTGTGACCTGTTTCTGATGTTGAAGCCATAATTTTATATTTTATAAATTAGGATGCAAATTTACAAAATATTATTTATATTTTACAACTTTCAGAATTGCAATGTATTGGAATTATTTTTTTTTTTATAGCTAATTCATTATAAATATACTGACCTATTCCAGTTATTTTTAATGTGAAAAATATTGGAATAATGAACCAAAATATTGGTAGCCTTGTGAATAATAAGTATATGGATTGAAAGTCATATTTCCATTTTTTAGTATAGGAAGCCATTTGTTTTTTTGCTAATTTTAAATTTAAGTTTGGATAGGTATTTAGGATCTGCTGAAAAAGGAATACATTCATAAACTGAACTACTTTATTTTTTTAAAAGCCACGGATTCCACGGATTAGCACGGATTTTACCCAAT
>Ga0247722_10001734_pt1 | contig 11794 bp, 11 predicted proteins | sample MSEWelMarce3H_FC_FD_189094 | JGI IMG/M metagenome (GOLD analysis project Ga0247722, IMG submission 189094) | Subsurface sediment microbial communities from gas well in West Virginia, United States - MSEEL Well Study Marcellus 3H_FC | ecosystem: Environmental > Terrestrial > Deep subsurface >... | reverse complement strand
AATTTAGGTAGAGGCGAATTTGTAAAAAAACAAACTATTGACGAAATCTTAAAATCATTTTTAAGTGATAATTTTAATATTCCAGAAGAAAGCTTAAAAAAACTTTATCATCCTTCTGCAATTGAAATTTATAAAAAAGCCAAACGAAGTGAAGTTGATGGAAAAAAATATTTAGGAAGTCCGTTAATTTCTTCTATCAAAAATCCAATGGCAATGCGTTCTTTACACCAATTAAAAAAAGTTGTAAATCAATTGATTAAAGATGATGTGATAGATGAAGATACTTTAATTCATATTGAAATGCCAAGAGAATTAAACTCTTCTAACGAACGAGTTGCGATTAGACAATGGAATGAAATTTTAAAAGACAGAAAAAATAAATATAGCGAAGAAATAAAATCAATTTTCAATGGAGAATTAGAATTTGAAGGGTGCAATGATGCAAATTCAAATTATAACAATTACGAGCCAACGGAAACAGATATTTTAAAATACCAACTTTGGATTGAACAAAACAAAGTTTGCCTATATACAGGAAAAACCATTTGCTTGTCTGATTTTATTGGAACTAATCCAAAATTTGATATTGAACATACAATTCCTAGAAGTAGAAGTTTAGATAATTCGCAACTCAATAAAACTTTGTGTTGTGCTACGTATAATCGTCAAACTAAAAAAGATAAAATACCTTTTGAATGTCCAAACCATGAAGAAATTTTACCTAGAATAAAACATTGGTATGCAAAGTATAAAGGTTTAGAACAACAACTTAAGGATTTAACTAAAAAAGTAAAAGCAGCATCAACCAAAGAAAAAAGAGACAAATACATTATTGAACGAACCAAATTAAGATTTGAATATTCGTATTATCTCAAAAAATACAAATCATTCAACATGGAAGAAGTTCCAGAAGGATTTAAAAACAGTCAATCTGTCGATATTGGAATTATAAGTAAATACGGAAATTTATTTCTAAAAACTGTTTTTAATAAAGTGTATCCAATAAAAGGGAAAACTACAGCCAATTTGAGACAAATGTGGGGATTGAATGAGAAATCAAGAGACAATCATGCACACCATGCCAAAGATGCAGTTGTTATAGCTTGTTGTACAAATGATATAAATGATGCATTAGCCAATTATTATCATAATTATGAACAACATGAATTTTTCGGAAAACCAAAGCCATCATTTTCTCATAGAATTCCATGGGAAGGTTTTCATAAAGATGTAGATAATTTTGATAATAATACCTTAATAAGTCATCATACACCTGATAATTTGCCTGTTCAAAGTAAAAAAGCCATACGTAAAAGAGGTATTATTCAAAGAAATGAAAATGGTGAAATAAAATACAAGCAAGGTGATACTGTTCGAGGCGCATTGCACAAAGAAAGTTTTTATGGTGCCATTAAAAGAGAAGAACTCAATAAAAAAACTGGCGAAACCGAAGAAGTTGTAAAATATGTAAAACGACAAGCAATTGAATTATTTAAAGATGCTGATTTGAAAAACATAGTTGATGACAAAATAAAAGAAATAGTTATTAACGGAAGAGAACAAGAAAAACACATCAAAAAAGAAATTGAAGAGTTAAAAAAACAGCTTAAGAATATAAAAGAAGATGAAGAGCAACCTACAAAAGAAGCTATTCAAATTCTTGAACATAAAATTAAAAATGAGTTGTATGTTTTACCAAACAAAGGGGGAAACCCAGTCCCAATTAAAAAAATACGTTATTACACAAGTGATGTAACCAATCCGTTATTTATTAAAAAACATCGTGATGTTTCAAGACATGAACACAAACAATTTTATCACGCCAAGAATGATGGAAATTATTGCATGGCTATTTATGAAGGATTAGACAAAAAAGGTAAAATTTCAAGAAGTAATCAACTAATTAATATTATTGATGCGGGTAAATATTTCAAATTGAGCAATGAAGATAAAAAACAATACCCAATTGCACCCGAGAAAGATGAAAATTTAAACCCATTAAAATATGTTTTAACGAAAGGGAAAATGGTTTTAATTTACGATAAATCTCCTACTGAGCTATTTGAAATGTCAGAAGAAAAACTGTTAGAGCGTTTATTTGAAATAACACAATTAGACGTTGAGGATTCTTGCATAAAACTAATGCATCATTCAGAAGCGAGAGAAAAAAAGAAACTCACTCCATTTATGGGATTAAAAACAGGAATGAAAGGCGGAAAGAATATTGGCGAACATAAAAAATTTCCTTGGATAAAAATTGGCGTCAATTCTTTTGATTGTTTAGTTGAAGGATATGATTTTAATATAACATCAACAGGGAAAATTAAATTTTTATAATAAAATAATTTGGTGTATATTTGCACCACAAAACATTTTTATTATGGCAAGACAAAGCATTACACTAGCCACACCCAACGATGAGTGGCTCAAAAACCAAGTGGCAAATGAAGAGTTTGCCAGCAAAAGCGAAGCGGTAAATTACTTGATCAAGCAAGCTCGTGAGCATGATGCTTATGTAGAATATGTGCGTATGAAACTGATAAAAGCCGAAGAAAGCGGGTTTAGCACCAAAACAAAAGAAGAATTATTAGCGGAAATTAAGAAAAAATTAAATGTACCGATATAAGCTTAATATTCAAGCTGAAGAGGATTTGACTCGCATTTTTGATTATGGTTTAGGAAAATTTGGACTTGTTCAGGCAAACAAATATTATGACATGCTTTTTGATTGTTTTGCAAAAATTGCATCAAATCCCTATTTGTTTCCAAATGCAATTCGATATAGAGAAGGCTATAGATTTTGCGTTTGTGGCGTAGATACTATTTATTACAAAATCATCGCTGATGAAATTGAAATAATGGCAATTATTGGAAGACAAAATTTTTAATGTTTTTTTTAAAAAAATTGCTTCAATAAGTTTATATTTACAACGCAAACAAAGTTCATTGAAATTTTAAAAGCTTTTTCTTAATTTTAGGAATGAAAAAATGAATTTCAAAACACATTATGTTATTCATTATCAATTCATTACAAACAGCGGTATACAACAGCAAAAAGCAAGGGTTGAAAATAGCGCATTGGTTGTGGTTTGATTAAAGATTGGAAAACACGATATTGTTTGTTTAACCATACTTAAAGGCGGAGCGGTTGTGGTTTGATTAAAGATTGGAAAACACGATATTCTAAGAAGATTTTCAGCAAAATTCGGAAAGTTGTGGTTTGATTAAAGATTGGAAAACACGATATTAAAGTCCGTATCGTATATTCCTGATGTTAGTTGTGGTTTGATTAAAGATTGGAAAACACGATATTTTTAACACCTGTTGCATCAGTTCCGCAATAGTTGTGGTTTGATTAAAGATTGGAAAACACGATATTCCCCACCATAAAATAGCGTTACCTACATATGTTGTGGTTTGATTAAAGATTGGAAAACACGATATTTCCAACTCGTTCATTATTGCAAATGAAATAGTTGTGGTTTGATTAAAGATTGGAAAACACGATATTGGTTTTTACACATTTAACCGCAACGACAAAGTTGTGGTTTGATTAAAGATTGGAAAACACGATATTCATCCTTTTCTTATTTCAGCGTGAACAGTGGTTGTGGTTTGATTAAAGATTGGAAAACACGATATTATTTAGTATTGACGGCTTTGGCTAGTATAGGTTGTGGTTTGATTAAAGATTGGAAAACACGATATTTGCGTATAACAACACCTGAATTAACTAATGGTTGTGGTTTGATTAAAGATTGGAAAACACGATATTTAGATGATAATAACAGAAAACCTATAGTAGTTGTGGTTTGATTAAAGATTGGAAAACACGATATTCAATCGGTAAAGCAAAGAGAGTTAGCAACGGTTGTGGTTTGATTAAAGATTGGAAAACACGATATTACCGCTAACGTTAAAGCTTGTAGCAGTGGTGTTGTGGTTTGATTAAAGATTGGAAAACACGATATTTTATTTAGAGGACTGCACTGAGGCATTAAAGTTGTGGTTTGATTAAAGATTGGAAAACACGATATTTGTAAAAATATTGATTAAAGAAACGGATAAGTTGTGGTTTGATTAAAGATTGGAAAACACGATATTACGATAACCGCTACCATTTGCAACGGTTAAGTTGTGGTTTGATTAAAGATTGGAAAACACGATATTATTCAAATGAAATTATATCTCCAGCATCAAGTTGTGGTTTGATTAAAGATTGGAAAACACGATATTAATTCTTTTATTAACCCTCCCATATACATAGTTGTGGTTTGATTAAAGATTGGAAAACACGATATTTAGATGATAACAATAGAAAGCCAATGGTGGTTGTGGTTTGATTAAAGATTGGAAAACACGATATTTAGATTTATTCAAGAACAATTAAATTTATAGTTGTGGTTTGATTAAAGATTGGAAAACACGATATTGCAAACGTAGCTTTTGCCTGTACTGGTACGGTTGTGGTTTGATTAAAGATTGGAAAACACGATATTTTTGAAAGACGCAGAAATTGTGATGCAAGGGTTGTGGTTTGATTAAAGATTGGAAAACACGATATTTTGTTCAATATACTGTCGTTTCTGTCTATGGTTGTGGTTTGATTAAAGATTGGAAAACACGATATTCTTTTATTATTCCACGCTTTACCATCATTAGTTGTGGTTTGATTAAAGATTGGAAAACACGATATTTGGGATACTAAAGTTGTAGATGGAACATTAGTTGTGGTTTGATTAAAGATTGGAAAACACGATATTTCGCTTCGCCACCAAGAATGATAAACAACAGTTGTGGTTTGATTAAAGATTGGAAAACACGATATTTCGCTTCGCCACCAAGAATGATAAACAACAGTTGTGGTTTGATTAAAGATTGGAAAACACGATATTCTACATACCAATCCAAATATCCAATACCTAGTTGTGGTTTGATTAAAGATTGGAAAACACGATATTAATTTAGATTTTTAAAGCCTTTGATCCATAGTTGTGGTTTGATTAAAGATTGGAAAACACGATATTTTAATTTAACGCCTTTTTTCATTCTTATTTGTTGTGGTTTGATTAAAGATTGGAAAACACGATATTGTAGATGATAACAATAGAAAACCCAATGTGGTTGTGGTTTGATTAAAGATTGGAAAACACGATATTAGTTGGCTTGTTACCTTCTAGTAGTCAAAGGATTAAATGTAAATATCGTAATAAAAAATGCCTCTTTACAGGATTGATAAGTCTGTATTGAGGCATTTTTTGTTTTCTAAAACAACTCCAGCTGTGTGGGCTGTGGTGTTTTGGGTACTTCGGCTTTGCCCCAAAAATTGGCTATGTTGCCAAACTGCTTGTCGGTAATGCGCAAAACACTTACTTTGCCTAATGGTGGCAGCAGTCGGTTAATACGTTTTTCGTGTACATCAGCACTTTCGCTACTGGCACAATGCCTTATGTAAACCGAGTATTGCATCATGCTAAAACCGTCTTTCAGTAAATTATTTCTAAATCCTGAGGCATTTCTTCGGTCTTGTTTTGTCTCGGTAGGCAAATCAAAAAACACAAACAGCCACATTATTCGGTAGCCGTTGAGTTCCATAACTTTGGGTATTTAATTTTTTTTCGTTCACCCGTATAGCATTGTTGTAGTGAGCTTGCCGTTTTTTGTAAAGCAACCATCAAGGGGCTTTTTTCTGTTTTAAAATAAACCGTTCGGGTTAGTATTTGGAGTAACTCGGCTTTTATCTGTGTATTCAATTCTTGCTCATCGTAGTTTTTCATTATCTGTACAACCGCTTCGTCAACAACAGGACGAAAGGGTTCCATTATATCATCTGCCAATGCAAAGGCATTGTATTTACTTTTGTGATGAATCCCCAAGGTATTTAGTAATCCACTACCCGACAAGGCTCTGGCAGTGGCAGCTCTTAAAATGGCATAACCATAATTTAAAAAATTGTTTGGATAATCGCCAAATCGTTCTCTTTTAAAACTACTTTCAAAAAAACGTTTCCAGTATTGGCTGGCGGCTACTCCTTCCATATTGGTAGTATCACCACTTAAAACTTTGGAGGCTAAAAAATCGAATTGGTTTTTTTTGTTTTCAATTTTTTCTAACAAAATACCTTGATTGGTTATTTTTTCAATAATAGTTTGTTGCCACAATTGTTTTTTTAAAGGAACGGAAGCATCAATTTGATTTTTAAAAATTTCTTGCTGAATGTGATGGCTATTGAGGTTTAAAAACATCCCGTTTGGTAAATGATTGCTACCGCAAATAATAACTGCCGTATTATTTTCAACTAAATAATTCATGGCAGGAATACTAATAAAAATTTCAGGATGATCCAAAACAATAAAACCAATATCTTCAACAGGTATTGAAGCGTTTCGGGTATCGGTTTCAATTTGTAGTTGATTGTTTTTTAGCTTTATAGCTGTTTTGTTTTCTAATAAAAGTGATTTTTTTAACATGATTTTTTGTTTTAATATTTTATATAAAAATAAAAAACAAAAAATCATTATAAATGTGTTTACACAATAAATTAATTTCAAACAATTATACCAAACACTTATATAAAATAGTCAAATACTACTATTGTAAATAGTAAACCACTAAAATGCAGTGCTTATGGCTTTTTATTATTGTTGTTAAATGTGTAGTTTAAACTAGTAAAAATAGAATGAAACAGTATAAAATTATATCGGCTCGTTCCGTTTGCTCCACCTTCAAGCAGTCTATAACCAATGTTTCCTTGTAGGTTTTTGGATAAACTATATCTTCCAGATACTGAAAGGTCAATTGCTCTGCCTTTACTTGCTGCTAAACCTTCTCCAAAGAAATCAATACCCATTTTTTGAGATATGTCCCAATTGGCTAGTACGTTGATAAGGGGAACAAAACCAACACTAAAATAGTCACTTGAAAGTTCACTGTTTTTTAATGAAAATCCTGCATCTCTAACTTTTAAAGACAAGCCCAGCCCAAATTTGAATTTTTCTTTACTTATTACTATTCGATTGTAAGTAAAACGATACGAATTAAACTTGTAAACAACTTCCAAAGGTAGGTTAGCTTTAAAGTTAGTATCATCAAATAAAATGTCCTTTTCTAATGTTCCATTTTCTACAATTTTTAAGGGGGCATAAAGAAATGAAAAATGATTTTTCCCTTTTGATAAATAACCAACTCGTAACCTTAAAAATGGACTTACTGGAGTTTGAAAATCATTTTTTAGAGAAAATAAAGTTCCATTATTGCCGTTGCGAATATCATTAATACTTGTAAAGAAAGCTCCTGATTCAAAATTAACGAAAACTTGAGCATTCGCAGATAAATTGAAAATTAAACAAATAAAAAGAATCCAATATCTAAACTTGGAAAGAAAATTATAAATAAAGTATTTCATATTGAGTTTTTATTTTTTCTGAAGCGGGTTTTGTTTTAGGATTGTTTTAATTTCAGTTTCGTTTTTTTTTTGCATTTTTTATTTTAATTACTATTCCTATAAGGATTATCAGATAAGTACAACTTGATAATACCCATTTAAACGAGTTGATTCCAGACCCTATTGCAACTAATCTTTCGGATATTTGACTTGAATTAAAATAGGTTTCTAGCATAATTAATTCAATGCAATTCTCTGCCCAATCGGCAATCATACACAGAATAGGAATAATCAAAAATAGACGTTTGTTGTTAAAAAAGTACAAAATCCAAGATGCGTACATTAAAGTATAAACAAATGCGAAAATTGCATCCCAAATTTGAAGGAATTGGCTATAACAAACAAGTTGCTCCTGAGTCCTTGATTCAAAGAAATTACGAACCATTTCTATAGTATAAGAAAAAGAAATTCCTAATGAATTTGCACCAGCATCAAGTTTGAATCCGCTACTAAAAGGAACTAAAATGTATGTTAAGTACAAGAAAAAAACTAAAGTAAAACCTATGGCTAAACTTAGAGTTTGGCTATTGTTGAAATATTTAATTGTTCTAATCATTGTTTATTGTTTTACTTTTTTTTAACGTAAGACTGTTAAAAAAGTCTCACAATCTTTCAGCAAAAATAGGAAAAAATTTAGATAAAGAGAACTATTGAAAACCATTACTTTAACAAAACAATACATTCAACTTTACCTATCTCTTTGCAAACGAACTAGTAGTGCTATAGACCAAAACGTTGGGACTTATTGGTGGACTCCATTTGTTATTTGGTTTTTGGTAGCAGTATTATCGGTATTCATACTTAAAAACTAATATCAATTTGAATTACTATCTAAAATTATTATTACTTTTACATCTAATATTAGTAATTAAATCATTGACTTATAGTTAGTTGCAAACAACTTCGTATATAAGTTAATAAATCCATTAATTATCCTAATAACTTCTTTCGTAATAAAAATTTGAATGTAATTGGTTTAACTCATCTATGTTATTTTTTATGGGTATTCGTTGAATTTCATTTCGTTAAACCCGAGTTTTATTGCTCGGCTTTCAGCCTCAACGAAACTCTAACTGTTAGCCGAAGTGATTTTATCTCCGCACCACTTTAAACGCCAAATCTCGCCCTTGTTTTTGAAGTATTGCAAGGTTAATCCAACTCATTGCGAATTGTTCAATTAAGTCAAATGTGTCATTTCCTCCAAAATGATAAACGTTTTCAAAACCAATTTCTTTTGCTAATTGTGTAGCAATTTCAATCCCTTTTTTACTATTTCCTGCAGTAAACATATCAATTCCATTTCCGTTATAAATTGGGTTAAGCATATTCTCAAAACCTGTAGTGTTGAAACATTTTACCACATCCGTCGTATTACAATTGTATAAAATTGAATTGGCGGTATTAGTAAATCCTTCGGGTTTCATAAATACAGAATTCATTGTATCGATAATTATTTTACCTGAAACATCTCCCAAACTTTTAGCTGTTTCTGAGGCGAATTGTGCTGGTACAGAAATGATAATAACATCTGCACTTTTTACCGCTTCTTCTGTGGTTTTCACAGAAATTTTTTTGGAATAATTTAATAATTCTTTTCCTTTGAAATCTCCTATATTTCTTACGCCAAGAGTTATTTTGTGGTTTTCTGACAGCCTTTGAGCTAATGAACCACCTACGTTTCCTGTCCCTATTATTGTTATATTCATTTTTTATTTTTTAAAAATTCGTTGCGAAAAAAATTCGCCCATATCATTTGTTTTTACAAAATAATTTGCTACTATTTTAGTTAAATAAATGCCTATTCTAAATTGAAAAACTTTTAATCCTAATTGAGTTATACAAATAGTTATTTTATTGATTATTATATAGTTAGTTAGTTAGTTGTTTTTTTTAAACGCCCTTGGAAATTTGTCTTAAAATAAAACTAAATTACAGTAAAAAAATTAACAGTAAATTGTTTAGACGTTATATAAGTATTTAAATAATTAAGACACATCCTTGTTTGCTGAAAATTAGTGATTAGCGGTGTTCGTTGTGTTTAGTTTAAGACAATAAGTTGATTTTTTTTTCAATCTGGTACTGCACCCATTTTAAAATCGAATACAAATTAACTATATAAACAGACATAACAGATTTTTAATAAAAAATCTGTTATGTCTGTTTCATAGTTGTTTCAAACTTCAATTTTTACCCTACATAGCGTGATATAAATTAAACATTCAGGTTAAATAATTAACCTAATTTTTAAATTAATACAATATATCTTTCATTCCAAAAGCGGTTAAAAAATTATTATATTCTTCTTTTACTGAAGCATTTGCTCGTTCTATTATTGCTCCAGTCATTCCATCTACAACAGTTCTTAATGGCCTTTGACCTTGTGGAGTCTCAATAAGATTTAAAATAGCATCAGGTACCATTTGTGGATTTGGCTTCATAGCTTCAAACATCTGCCCCATACCCGCTCCAATTTGTTCGGGAATTTTTGCTAAATCTCCGTATTGATTATAAATATCAGCATCTGAACCTTGTGTTGATTTACCAAAAATTTCAGTTGGAAAAGCACCAGGCTGAATCATAACCACATCAATACCTAAGGGTCTAACTTCGTAATGTAAGCCTTCAGTCAAACCTTCCACTGCAAATTTTGTAGCGTTATAAACCGTCATAAATGGCGCCGAAAAACGACCAAGTCCACTGGAGATATTTACAATTAAACCTTGTCCTTGTTTTCTCATTTGTGGCAAACAAGCTTTGGCCATACGCCAAGTTCCTTTTACATTTACATCAAACATTTTTTCTACATCTTCTTCTGTATATGCTTCCGCAATTCCTCCGCCAAAATACCCTGCATTATTTACCAACACATCTAATTGACCTTCTTTTGCAATAATATCCGAAACTACTTTTGTTATTGCTTTTCCATTAGTAACATCTAAATCAATGACGTTAATATTTGGAATTGCAGCAAGTTCTTTCGCTTTAGCTTCGTTTCTCCCATTTGTATCTCTAATGGTTGCATAAACAGAATAACCTTTAGCGGCACAATCTTTTGCTGCTAAATAACCAAAACCACTATTGGTTCCAGTAATTAAAACTACTTTTTTGATCATTTTATTTAATTTAAAATTTAGAATGCAAAAGTATATTATATTTATTTTTTTACAACAATTGCTTATCTTTGTAAGTTACTAACAAAAATGTAATTATATAAATTATGCCCGACTTTATAATAGATAATCGTTTGTATTACAATCCCGTTGAATTCGTGATGGATAAAATAGGTGGCGCCTATAAAATGCCTATTTTGTGGCGTTTGAAAGATAAAAATTGTCGGTATTCGGAACTTAAAAAAAGTTTGTCGCACATTTCCGACAGAATGCTTTCCAAATCTTTAAAAGAATTGGAACAATATGCGTTTATTTCCAAAGAAATTTTTGCCGAAGTACCCGTCCGTACGGAATATTCCATTACAGAAAAAGGTCAAAACTGTATTCCTGTGATTGAAAGTTTACGGAATTTGGGTTTGGAATGGATGAAGAATGATGATAGTTAGGCGTGTAGATGTGTATCATTTATGCTAACGTCAAACTGTAAAAAAACTTTATAATCTTTCAGCAAAAATAGGATAAAATTTAGATAAAGAGAACTATTGAAAACTATTACTTTAACAAAACAATACATTCATCTTTACCTATTTCATTGTGAACGAACTAGCAGTGTTAACTTAAGAAACGTTGGGACTTAGTGATGTGTGAGGTGCACTATGTTCAGTTTGGATAAGTGTAGTCGATTGAGTGTTGTTAATTTTCGCAGGTTGATTTTAAAATTTGTTTTCCATTTTCTATAACTAATTTAAAACCATTATCAAGCATTGGTTGAAAATTTTTTCGTCCAGAAAAATGCCATAACAAATGTCCGTAAGTACATTTACTAATTATGTTTTCGTCTAATTCTCTTTTCATTAAATCTTTGAGTTCGTCCCAATATTTTTTTGGTGAATGAACCAAAATTATATAGGGGTTGAATTCTGGATCAATGAAAGGTTTATCATAATATTTTTTTATTCGATTAAGACTTGGAAATCCATACTTTTTTGTAATTTCAATCATTCTTTTTGTATGTTCTTCGTCTTTTGGATCGATATAGTTTTTGAAAATATGACGACCTAAAGAGTCCGATTTAAAATTCCGTTTACTAATTTCTTTTTCTTAAACTATCGGGAAGATTTTCAACTCTATCAGTTTCACTTTTGTCAAAGGACTTAAAAATGGTATATTCTCGTAAAGTTTGGTCGTAACCATACATAAATTCCATTTCTTCAACCAATATTTCAATGTCCTTTTTTAG
>Ga0247722_10001733_pt1 | contig 11797 bp, 12 predicted proteins | sample MSEWelMarce3H_FC_FD_189094 | JGI IMG/M metagenome (GOLD analysis project Ga0247722, IMG submission 189094) | Subsurface sediment microbial communities from gas well in West Virginia, United States - MSEEL Well Study Marcellus 3H_FC | ecosystem: Environmental > Terrestrial > Deep subsurface >... | reverse complement strand
CTAAAGACGAGATGTGTGTTCGTATTATAGATAGTATTAATTATTTTGTTAATAATCAGGCTGTAATTAATGACGTTATAAAAGAATTTGACACTGCGGTAAATATGAACCAAACTTTAAATGGCGCAGAGATTAAAACCGATATAACAAAATTAGTAAATAATATGAAACAAATTACGGATTATATGGGGAATGTTAAACATACTTTGGATAAGGCGGTTCACGGTCACGATAAGGCGAAAAAACAAATAGAGCGAATAATTGGACAATGGATAAATGGCGAACAAAAGGGAGCTTGTTTCGGCTTTGAAGGTAACCCAGGCATAGGTAAAACTACACTGGCGAAGGGATTAGCCGAATGTTTAAAGGATGAGAACGGTGTAAGTCGTCCATTTGCCCTAATAGCTTTGGGTGGTGATTCAAACGCCTCGACACTGGTTGGTCATAGTTATACATATGTCGGATCAACTTGGTCGCAAATAATCCAGATATTGATGGATAAAAAATGTATGAATCCTATTATTGTTTTTGATGAAGTCGATAAAATCAGCAAGACAGAACACGGTAAGGAAATTACAGGAATATTAACCCATTTATTAGACCCAACACAAAATGATTGTTTTCAAGATAAATATTTTTCGGGGATTGACATCGATCTATCCAAAGTGTTATTCATTTTGTCATATAATGACGTTGAATCAATAGATAAAGTGCTGCTTGATAGAGTTCATAGAGTTAAATTCGAAAGCTTATCAATAGAAGATAAAGTCGTAATATGTAACAATCATTTGCTTCCTGAAATATACAAAAAGGTCGGATTAGAAGACACTATTTATTTTACTGATGAAACTATTAAATTTATAGTTGAAGAATATACGTTAGAACCAGGTGTTAGAAAACTAAAGGAAAAGCTATTTGAAATAGTGGGTGAGATTAATTTAAACCTTTTGAAGGAATTGAATACGGATATTGTGTTGCCAATTGTAATAAGCAAAGATGATATTACAAATAAGTATTTTAAGGATAAGCCAAAAACAAAAATACATAAAATTCATAGTGAAAACAAAGTTGGTCTCATTAATGCTCTTTGGGCAAACAGTTACGGGTCTGGTGGAGTCTTGCCACTACAAGCGAGTTTTATTCCGTCAAATAAATTTTTGGACTTGGTATTGACGGGTTCAATGGGAGATGTTATGAAAGAATCGATTAGCGTGAGTTTAACAAATGCTTGGAATTTAACAAGTATAGAGAGAAAGAAACATTTGATTAAAAAATACAATGATCCAAAAAACAATAATGTGTGCGGTATTCATATTCATTGTCCGGATATTAGTACCAAAAAAGATGGGCCGTCAGCGACAACTGCGTTCACTGTTTTGATTTATAGTTTGTTTAACGATATCAAAATTAAAAATAATTTTGGTATCACTGGAGAGACACATTTTGGATATTATCTTACTGAAATTGGAGGTCTTAGAGAGAAAATAATTCATTCTATAAAATCTGGAATAACCGAATTTATATTTCCAAAAGAAAACGACAAAGATTTTGATAAGATTATGGAAAAATACAAGGATAATGAAGTTATAAAAGGTATTAAATTTCACTCTATAAATCACATTAATGAAGTATTTGATTTGATTTTAGAAAAATAAACTGATAATTTATATTTGATAGAATGTATAATAATAAAATAATAATTATTATTATATAATGGAAGCACCACGACCACGACCACAAGCACAAGTACAAGGAGCCGGAAACCCACCATTAGATTTTTTTAGTCCAATGTCAATTGTTGTATGGTTGACAGTATTTTCTCCTATTATTATTAGTTTAAGTATTTTATTATTGTCATTAGTGTTTCAAAATTTAAAAGGATTGCTATATTTAGCGTTATTATTAATGTGTTGTGTTCTTAGAGCATGGGGTTATAGTGTAAAGAGAATACAAAGATTTGAAGATAATACAGGCGCACCTGATTGTAAACGTGTGAAATACAATAATTATGGAAATAACGCATTTAGCACGTTTGTTTTTGGGTTTACATTTATGTATCTGTGTCTACCAATGTTCACAACCGGTTATATTAATTATTGGATAGTAGTACCACTTTTAGTTTATTGGTTTTTGGATGTATTTATGAAAATATGGAGAGGCTGTGCCAGCGCTATAGATTTATTTGGTAATGCTCTATTAGGTGTTGCTATATCGAGTATGTTTGTTGTAGGAATGTATGCGTTAGGAGTTGGAGACTGGTTAATATTCAATGAGACCTCAAGTAATAAAGATATTTGTTATCAACCTAATGAGCAGACGTTTAAATGTCAAGTTTATAAGGACGGAACATTAGTTGGTAATATTTAAGCAGTCTTCTTCTTTCTGCCTCTTTTTGCTTTTACAGGTTCTTCACTAACGGTGACTTCGCTTACAGGTTCTTCAGTAACTGTTAATTCGCTAACAGTCGCTTCACCTACGGTCGCTTCGCTTTCTACTACTTCAGTTTCTTCTTCGCTTTTTACTTCTTCAGGAGCAGTTTCTTCTTGAACTACTTCTGATTCCGGAGAAACTTCCGGAGAAACTTCTTCAACAGGAGCAATCACTTCTTCAACAGGAGCAATCACTTCTTCAACAGGAACAATCACTTCTTCAACAGGAGCAATCACTTCAGGTTCAGGAGCAATCACTTCAGGTTCAGGAGCAATCACTTCAGGTTCAGGAGCAATCACTTCAGGTTCAGGAGCAATCACTTCAGGTTCTATCGCTTCGCTTATAACTTCAGGTTCAGGAGCAATAACTTCTGGTTCTATTACTTCGCTTATAACTGCTTCGCTTGAAACATTTTCTTTAATATAACCACAACAGTTACTTGTAGGTTCTTCTTCTAAAATAACAGTCGTTTCACTTACAACAGGAACTGTCGCTTCGCTTATAGGTGCTTCAACACCAATCACTTCTTCAGAAACTGTAACACCAGCAGCGGCTTGTTGATTCGGAACAAAACAATAAATGTTTCTACTAAACCATTCTCTAATATTCTTAATAATTAATTGTCTTTGAAAAGATTCGGCTAAAAGTCTCATATTTCCTTTTGTATGATAAACAGATATAAATCTGTTGAAAACAGACACAATATTATATCTTTTATAAATCTCTAAATTAACATAGTTAAATAATGGTTTTCTTTTTTTTGCGTTCACATAGTTATGAAACATATAAATCATATTTTTGAAATCATTTTTGCTTCTCAATTCGTGTAACCTCACTTTGCTTAAAAAAATTGTCGCGTCTTGAGCACATTCCGGACACGGTAAAGCACTACAAATTCGTTTAATAACATCAAATAATTGACCTGCTATACGAGGGTAAACAAATTCATTAACCTTTTCTGCTAAAACGTGGAATAATGTCCATGTAGCTGGACCCCAAACTTCTGGTGCTGGCATTGATAAAATATTTAAATATAATAAATATAAAGATATATCTTAAAGTATAACATATATGAAAAAATACATTGTGGAAGGAGGTATAGATTTTTTTGAGGAATTATATAAATCATTGGATGATGATGAAAATAATAATAAAACTGAAGAAGATAACAACAAATGTTTAATTACAAATAAACCGTTAACTGATAAGTTTGTCGAAATGAACTGTGGACATAAATTCAATTATTTGCCATTATATAATGATGTTTTAAATCATAAAAAAAAATTTAATATTATGGAAGGCAACGCAACACGTTTAAAACAAAATGAAGTGCGTTGTCCTTATTGTCGAAAAAAATCTACAGGTTTACTACCATATTACGAAGAATTTAATTTACCAAAGGTTGCCGGTGTTAATCATATTGATATTAATTATGATGCGGATACAGATACTGTACCATCAAATAGTTATTATAAAAAATGCGAATATTTAACACCCAATATTCATTTTAACTTTAACAGCGAAAATGTAACAGAAGTATATAAATCAAGTTTAAATTTGGAAGATTGTAAATATATAAAATGTAGTTATATGGGAACACAAATAGATTATCCATCTAATTTTGATAATTATGGTGATGATAAACATTATTGTTGGAATCATAAAAAAATGATTATTAGAGATTATAAAAATAAAAAAGCTGAGAAGATTAGAGAAGAGAAAAAGAATTCGAAGTTAAAGGAAAAGGAGGAATTACAGAAGGCGAAGGATGAAGCCAAACAGAAGGCGAAGGAGGAGAAAGAGAAGGCGAAGGAGGAATTGAAAAAATCCGTACAATTGGCCAAGCAGAATAAAAAGACAAAACCAAAAGTCAGCAATGATAATACTATAGTAATTGACTTGACAAATGAAAATGTAGTAATTAGTGATCTAAGCGAAGCAAAAAAAGCAGTAGACGCAAACACAGTAGATGTAAATAGCAATATTTTGTTATGTCAAGAAATTTTAAAGACTGGTAAAAATAAAGGCACTCAATGTGGTAACAAAGCTTTTGAAAACAATTTGTGTAAGCGACACACTAATAAACAATTAACTACAAATATATAATTTATACAACAAATATAAATATAAAATATTATTATTAATTAATGGAAACAAAAGAACAATTAATTAATAATATTAAAGAATGGATAAAGATGGATACAGAAATATCAGAATTAAAAGCGGAAATAAAAGATCGAACTAACAAAAAGAAGACTTTAACTGAAGGTCTTGTCACCACTATGAAAACAAATTCAATTGACTGTTTTGATATAAACGGCGGGGCTTTAGTTTACAAGAAAAGTAAAATTAAAAAACCAATCAATGGTAAATCGTTATTAGCTGCTTTACAAAATTATTACAAGAGTGATCCAAAAACCGCAGAAGATTTAACTAAGCACGTTTTGGATAGCAGAGAAGAACAAGTTAAAGAAACAATTAAACGAAAAATAGATAAATAATAAAAATTAATTAAAAAGAAACTACATAAATATAATTATAAATGGAAAACGATGAAGATGTATATAGTCCGGTTGAACCAAATATTTATAATTATACCGCTTTAAGCCGATTGGTAGACAATATTGACGATATATTGTGCAGTAACATTAAAATAAAAATAACGGCATATGAAATTAAAAATAATAAAAAGAATCCGTATTTATTATATTTGTTATATAAAGATGAATTAAGTGAGTCCCTTTTTTTTCCCGAGCTACCAACTATGTATTCAAATGTAAATAGTGATAATGTAATTAAATTATCAAAACTAATGTTATTTAACCTATTGAGTTTAACAGACCATTCTGAATTTGATAAAAATATACAGTTTAAAGGATTTTATTTAAATGGTCGTGATGTACACATTGTATTCGATTTAACCGAATGTAAATTACAAATATATGACGTATACCGAACGAATCATATGTGGTTCACTTTATTAGATGAAATAATTAATCACAAAAAGATCAATAATTTTTTTATAGATTCAAGTGTAACAAACTTTTTTATAAATAACGATGATTTTATTTTTTTGAAAAACAAAAATGGCGACAATTATGAATTGCCTGTTGTTGGATATATTGGAATGAATGGTACAAAATATAACAAGGTATCCTTTACTTACACATTTGGTAATTCGCCAAAGGATAAGAGCGCTCTATTGGGACCATATTATTATTTTACAGATTATAAAAACGCAATCAGACAAGGTTGTTGGTCGGAAACTGGTAAACCTGTTAAAGTTGATGATGTATTAATTACAGAGAACGAATACGGTAGATACAAAAAAGGCAGTATAGTAAGATTTGGTTTATTTTTAGGTAAAATGAAAATGGTTGAAAATCTACCAAATGATGAAAGTGATAATTCTTATACTAAAAAAGAACGACTTGAGGATACAGATTTAGATAAAAATATGGAAATATTAACAATGCGAATTTCTGACCACGACGGTAAATGGGCAGAAAATTATGACTCTACTTTTTTGGGAAAAATAGAATTAGATAATGGAGAATATTTTAAAAATACACCAATCTATGTTTTAAAAGAGTACGAACAGCAAATACCATTAAGTTATCATTTTATTGATAAAAGATACTTAAAGGAATTGTACGATGAAAATACTGATTATTTAATAATGTAATTTTTAGGATTTATATAATTATTAAATAATCTAAAATAATATTATATAAAATGAACCCAATTACATTATTAGGACTGTCAATTATACTTCTTTATAGTTTAACACAAATATTGAAATTTTACGGTATTGGTGAAGATGTATATGGAGTATATGTATTATTTTATATATTTATAATCATTTCAATCATTGTATTACCAAATGATTATCCAAAGATTTAAGTTAAATTAGTTAAAGTTAAATGTTTTAAACCATATTATCGTTATCTATATTTTGATTAACTGGTAAATTTAATATCTTACCATCTTCCAGTATTTTTTTTATAGTAGTGATATCAACCTTATCTTTCAAATTATCCATAATTTCGGTTTCCATCGGCTCTCTGTTATTTAGATTTCTAAACAGTTCAACAAAATCAGTTACTATCTTGTTATTTAGCTCTATTTGTTTTTTCTGTTTGTTATCACTTGCCTGACGAATTCTTATAGTGTCGTTCATTGCTTTAGCACGGTTTTCTTCGTTATACCAAGGATTTCTATAATCATTTGTCGGTATAAGAATATCACACACTTCAGGTTTAACAATTTTATCAAATACCGCTTCTTTATTAAAATTATTCTTAAATTGTGCGAGGATTTGTTCCGGTATATTTGGACTGGTTTCCATTAGTCGGTCAAATTCCTCCTTGCTCATCTTAATCATTTGCTTAACATCTATTCTCTCTATTGGATGTTTTGCTAACTCTATTTTAATATTTCTGTAGAACTTATCCCACGCTATACTACTAACACGGTGTGCCTCATTTAATTGGGTTATTTTCAAGAACTGCTGTATGGTTGTTATAATACCCGCGGTAATGTTAAACGCGCCGACAATCATTACAAAAAAACTTTGATACTCTATTGGCACTCTTTCTTGTGCGAAATTTGCCGTACCAGTTAACGTGGAAATGATAATCACTGGAATCGTGTACCAAGCATTCAAACTGGAAAACATTGCGTTCGCTTTTGAGTGTAGCCATCTATAACACATTGCTTTGTCAGCCCATTCAATCAATATTTTTTCGTGTTCAGGTGTCCATTCTATTTGCGGTTTATTAGCTAAAACTATTTCATTGCTTTCGTCGAGTTCTTCCATCATTTTATATTTAATTGATAAAATAAATATTATTTCCTTATATTAATATGGAAAATAGAATAAGCAAATTAAAAGCCGATTTTAATAATATAACAGCAATACGAAATAACGTAAAAGGAGTTTTTGATATACTTCAATTAAGAATTAATAAATTAAAATTTTTTTATTCTGAATTTATCAAAAATAATAAAAATAAATTATTCGTTTTTGGGTTAGACTCATTTCATTTCCAAAGTAAGCTAATAGATGTAGAGTATGATGATATGAAACGACTTTTTTTGGCGATTAATAACCGTATGTATTGCGAATACTTTAAGCTTTATAAAATAACAACCGAGTATGTTTATGAAAATATTAATGACAAGAAAATCACTGAAATAATAAAGGTAAACAATTTTCCAGTTTACAAGGATTTAGAACCATTTAAAGAATACAACTTTGAAACAACGACTGAAATACACGAAAATATCTTGGTTATTGTCAATTCAATCATTTCAAATTTGAATACGAGAGAGAACGAATTAAATATACATAGAGGTAAACAAGCGCTTGGTTTAAACATTGATAACTTTATAACAACATATAATTTCGAATTAACTGTTATAAAAGAAAAGATATCTATGTTCTTAACCTATATTGAATTTTTTCACAAATTACATACAAAACATTTAAAACGATTCAGTAACAAGATTCAATTAATGTATACACATATAAGCACTGATATTCGATTTGACGAGACCATTGAAATTAACAAGGAAAAAGAAAAAAAGAAGGAGGTTGCTGAGGATTTTACAGGCGAAGAAATAAAATTAACTATAGAAGAAACAATTCAAAAATTCGAAACAAATGCCATTATTACAGACGAAGAAAGTGTCAAAATGATAAATAATATTATAGAAAACAATGACGATAAAAGTGTTCATAATAATACACCAGTCTCTACAAATTCGAGAAGCGTGATATTTAATGAAGCGTCACAAATTACAGACGAAAATGTATATGATAATTTTAAACATATAAGCCAAAGTTGTGATAATTTATTGAGTAAAGATAATATTGATTCAACTACTACTAATAATGATTTAACTACTAATAATGATAATAAAGCAGTAACTGAGATCTCAGATATTTCAGACGATGTATCCGTTATGAGTGAATTCATAATTGATGAACCGGATAATAAACCAACTTTTTCAGTTGCTACTCCTTCTCAAGAAAAACCAAAGGCAACTCGCGGCCGAAAAAAGAAAAATTAAATATTTATAATAGATATAAAGATATATTAAATATTATAAATATTATGTTGTTACGAAGTAGAAAATACATTACAAATAATATCCGACGTTATACACATACTCAGTCGCCGTCATCTGTTAAAGATCCCGTTTTAGATGAAAAACTGAATAAAATAATATCAAAACTTGAGGTGATGGATTTTTTGGTAAAGTGTAATTACGTTGTATCAGTTTTACCTGGACTCCTTTTGTTCTTTAAGTAGTTTTTATATATATAAAAAAAATTGAACTAAAGAAATGGCAATATAATATATAACATAAAACAATATGGAAAGACGATTAAACAAGAAGGCTGAAAGCTACGTAACCACTTTTAAGGATGATATTCGCGAAAAAGCAACACAATTAAATATTTTAAAAAATGACGGTGTGAATCATTTGATACAATATATTTACGATTATAATCGGTTATCCTTTGGAAAAGAGGACTTCCAGAAGAGAAAACGCGTGAAAAATTTCGTACCTATTTTTGACAGATGTTGCGCCAAAAGAGCCAGTTGTGAACAATGTACTCGACGAAAGAAGGAGGGGAGTGAATATTGCGGCACACATATGAAGGGCACACCTCACGGCATAATGGACAACCAGGTTGAAAATAAGGTCACTACTCAAAAGGTCGAAGTATGGGCTCAAGATATCCAAGGTATCGTTTATTATATTGATAAAACTAATAATGTATATCAGGCAGAAGATGTTGTTATCAATAAAGTGAACCCCAAGATAATCGCCAAGTATGTCAAAAATGGCGACAATTACAGCATTCCTGAATTCAACATTTAAATTAGCAGATTAATGTTTATTTCATTTATAAAATAATATTTTTTTTTATAAATGGATGAAGAGAGTAAAGAAATTTTGCTTTTAACAGGTATTGATTTTGAAATACTTAATAAAGGCGACAGCGTATTTATACCGCGCGAGCAATTATTAGACGATAAAAAATACGAGGATATTCAAAAAATCGTACCCGAGTTAAAGAAAACATTTAGCTCTTCTTTTATGACCAGCTTGCAAAAAAACGCGGCAAAATCGCAAAAATGGCCACTTCTTAATCTTGTCAGACAAATACTCGGCGTTTATAAATATCATATGAGACCGATTCGAAAATCCGACGGTTATACTAAGGATGGTGTTAAAAAGTACAAACGATTTTTCATCATTGAAAAATTATAGATTTGTTAAAAATAAAATTGAAAATAATATAAACATATTTATTTATATTATTACAATAAAATGAACCCATACGTTAGTGTATTTGAAATATTTGAAGATAATAAAGTCTTGAAAGAGAGAATGATCCATTTGGAAAATGAAATCGCAAAATTACAAGAAAAAAACGAAAAACAATCAAAAGAAATTCGAATTTTAAAAGCATCCAATTTAGCTTTGAAAGAGACTATAGATGCAACAAATGAGGACAATGCGAATGAAATATTAGACTATTTTCATAATGTTCATAGTATAAGAAGAACAGCTTGGGCATATGGTATTGAAATGCCTGAATTATATGAATTAATTCCTCAATGGGAGGATTCACGAGAAGGACTAAAATCAGCCGAAGATTATAAAGAGTGTCGTATTGAAGTCATTGGTCGCAGAGAATATGATGAGGAACTTGAGGAAGATATGACATGGGAACAACGCGAGTTTAGAGAACGTGCTCTTGATAAAGAGGATATTAATAATATTATTACGGATTATACCGAAAGCACCAATTTAACATTATATGAACTCGCCGACCGTTATGATTTAAAAATTAATTATTTATTTAGACTACTTAAAGAAAATAAGGTGATCGAAAAGGAAACCGACGCAAATGGTTATGCCGGTTTTTATGAAGAACATATGGGTTCCGGTTGCGAATGGGACGGCGAAAGCGAACTCGGGTTAATCGAGACCTAACTCTTTTAAAACCCGAATGCCACTGTTATATGCCGCGTGTAATGACCCATAATATAGTGGATCGGTGTGTTCACCTGCGAAAAATATAACATTATCTATTTTTTCATATACATTATGTACATCTGTATCTGTAATATTACAATCGTGATAAGAGTAAGCACCTTGACTAAAGATGTCTTCTTCCCATCTTGTTATGTGTCAAGCTTTCGGTTCTGGCATATCTGGATAATAATTGCGTAATTGTGATGTTACCATATCAATAATACTTTCGTCGTTTACGCCACTCAACTTCCAACCGATATCGGCTGGACAAACCGCCTCTAATATAGGTTTATTCTTAGAATACTTATAATTGTTCCACAATATATATGGAAACGATTGAGAAGTTTCATTATATAAATCTTTGTGTAAATAATATTTTTCTCCATCCATTTTTGAATTATAGGTTAAAAACATTGGGCTATCAATATCACCCCAAAATATATCTTCGTTATTAAATTCTATTTGAACTTTTTTGTATGAACCCATTTTGATTTTAGATAAAGCAGAAACACGTTCGCTTTTTAAAGGCGGAGAAAATACAATATCTTTTAACGGACCAGGTGGAACCGTAATACATAACTGGTTACAATTATATATTTTTCCATCAACTGTATGTACTTCTACATAATAATCATTATGTATAACTTTTGTTACTATTTGATTATATCTAATTTTTTCGTAAAATTCCGATTTATTTCCGAAAGTATTTATAATCGATTCAATCAAAGTATTGGCACCATTTTTAAATAAACAATGTGAGCCACCATAATCGCCAAATAACGCATTTGTATAATTGTTTTCATTTAAAAACGAAGTTGATATGTTTTTAATACTTCCGCCACACCATACTTCTATCATATATAAAAAACTAAATAAATCAAAATCATCATTACATTCTTCTTTTACCTCCTCAAAACCCTCAATAATTGTTTTATTTTGAATACTACCTATTTTTGTTGCCATCGTATTCCATTTTGACGCTAATATTTGACGCGTTTCTTCGGTAATATTGTATTTTTTATTTAAATATTTTATTTGGGTATTTTCTGAATGCATCCAAGGATTACAACTTGAAACAGGAATTAAACTATCTATATCGATAAATTTATTTAACGGATTGTCTTGGTTTGAACCGTGAATCCAAGCGGCGCCCATATCCAGATTATTATTATTTGTAAATACACGCCCACCAATTCGTTCTCTTGCTTCTAATATTAGAAAATTCCGGTCTTTAATTCCGGACGCAATGGTTAAACCGGATACACCAGATCCAATTATTATTATAGGATTGAAACATTTTATATATATT
>Ga0247722_10001732_pt1 | contig 11802 bp, 5 predicted proteins | sample MSEWelMarce3H_FC_FD_189094 | JGI IMG/M metagenome (GOLD analysis project Ga0247722, IMG submission 189094) | Subsurface sediment microbial communities from gas well in West Virginia, United States - MSEEL Well Study Marcellus 3H_FC | ecosystem: Environmental > Terrestrial > Deep subsurface >... | reverse complement strand
AACGAGGCGGCGGACTCGGTTTTGGCGGTGTAGGCGGTTGGTTGTCTACTCGATTTGGAAGCGGTAGTGGAGGATTATTTAGTCGGTTTGGCGGTTTAGGACTAGGAAGTAGCGGGCGCTCACGTGTCGGTAACCTTTTTACAAGTAGCCCATATTCATTGTCAAAACGCGAATAATCCGAGATTATTGGATGTAGTATAGCGAGCGGGGTATGTATGTTATAATATTCATTATATATAACATACATAATGTCATCGCAACAACAACCACTATTTCCCAATTCAACACCATTTTCTCTCGATAACTATGACAATAAAAAGATAGGAACAATCGAAGGACTCGATATTCAGGATGACGCGACGCTGGATAATACGATGGTTTCTTTGATGACAGAATACGCGAAAGACACGACAGGCGTGAACGGCGTGAACGGCGTGAACGGCGCGAACGGCGCGAAAAACACGAAAGACGGTATGGGTACGTTAACCGGGACATCCGTGAACATGAACTTACTTCAAGGCGACCTCGTGAATTACTCACGATACGACACGGACAAGAATCCGATTCAACCATTCACGACACAACTTGAACAAATGGACAAACAATCCGGTGTTGTTTCGTATAAGGAAGGTCTCGTGAATGATGACAGTAAGTCGTCGTCGTCTGTCTCGGCTTCAAAAACGGGAACTACGAGTGCTTCTAAAAGCCAAAAACTGCTTGATTTGGAAAAGAAATTAAGCGAACTTACCACGGAATATACGACACAATACCGATTGCATACCGACGATTTAGTTACGAGGTCCAGATTTTTACAGACAAATAGTCAATACCTGAATAAGATTGTGAGAGATTTGTCGAATACGGTCACCGGGTCGGGGTCGGGGGCGGCATCTGGTGAAAGTGTCGCGTATTATTATGTCAATCCATTTGGTTATACACACCGTTATAAAGATATTTCGTCTGTTTTGTTATACGATGACAAGACATGTCCCAAAATCGAAAGGGATGAAAAAATAACGAGTTCTGATAATCCATTCAAGATAAAAACGTCATCCATGGTGGATATTAGCAGCGGCACTGCCGGCGGTGGATTCGCGCGCTTCTCGGATTTAGCCAGTTATGATATGGGAAATTACGGTCCATGTATCACAACGAAAAACGTGAAACTGCCGGGTGATTCATCATCCGAAGATGTATTTGCGTGGGTAGACACGGAAGGCAAAAAGCATGTCTACGAAAAGGGGGTATGGCCTGATAAACGCCATTCATCGTGTCTCACCTCAGTTGTAGGCGAACCGATTGTACTTACAAGAAACCAATATGACGCGATACCGACTGCATCCGATACACCAATGAAAGAAAATAGCGAGTGTTTTCGCGCAAGTGTGTCACCCACTATCAATACCAAGTTGGCCGAGATTAAGAAAAAAATAGATGATACGGTTTCGGAAATAAAGAAGGAAAACCAGAATATACTCAACGAGGCGGCGAATACTATCATTGTTCAGCGAGATAAAACACTTGCAGAAAAATGGGCGTCAGTCGACGACGATGTTTTAGGATTCGTCAAAAAATTGTTGGGCGACTACTACTATCCAGCAGTGTACGCGTTTTGGTGTTTCATTATACTAGTTGCATTACTACTGATATTTAAGTTTGCATTTATGTTTGTAACACCTGGCGGTGGCGGCAGTGGCGGGGAAGGCGGGGAAGGCGGAGCGGCCGATGCAAGCGGTAACGGGGTATCTTTGTTAGGTATAGCAATTCTGGCGCTTATCGTGATTTTTGCGGTCTATTATTACTTTTCGTATACGTACAATTTAGATGTAAGTGTGACCAAAGATGACCCGGATATTGAATATACCACGAGTTAAGCGAATTAGGTAACGGTAGCGACCGAACATAATAATCCGCGCCCATATTGTATTCTATGTTATATGTATCAGTATAACATAGACACCATGAGTAATTCCGAATATTCACAGTTACTAACAAAAATGGCGGAGTTGAGAGAACTCAGTGCCACGTATAGCAGGTATACACAAACATATAGACCGGCTGTATCTACAGTAACACCATCATCTGATTCAGCCAATGCTACATACAACCAAACCCCTAACAGTAATGCAATATCAACTACAGCAACTCCTCTAGGCTATCGAGCGGGCGAAGACTATGGCGAGTATTGGAAATATGTCGGAAAGGTTACACCTAACCCTTCATCAAATAACATTAACGATAACTCTTTACAATGCTGGAATATGGCCGCACGGGATCCAAGAGTATTTAAGAAGGTTGTATATACTGGCGACGCAAATACTGGCGTTGCGTCGTGGAACAACCATTGTTATGGTTTAACATATGATGCTCCGAATAGCGCGAATATAGTTAACACGCCTTCCACGGGTTATTCCACAATGGTCGGTAAAACCGGCATTGGTTCCGATAAGTATACAAAACTAGGAATAACAAATGCAGCAACTCTCAATGAAGCGTCTCAACTAAAAAGCGTACAAGACCGTGTAAACACTCTGGTGGCAGAAATTGCCCAACTCTCTAACGCAGGTACGAATACTGGTTTGAATGAACTCATTGATTCATCCGCCGATTCATCAACACTCATTGAAAATATTAACAAGTATATGAAAGATGGAACAACGGAGATTTCGGAGAATTATGAGAAAGGCGACAAGCGGAAAGAGATGAATGATGTTTATCTCGAAGTCAATGAGAAGAAAACATTGTATTCTCGTAAATACCGGTACATATTTTATATCATTGTTGCAATATGTATTATTGCAGGATATGCGTCATATTCAACAGAGTTGACAGTTAAGGAGCAGTTGGAACTCTTGAAAGGATTTCAAGGTTTTGGATGGTGGGGCAACTGGTGGATAATCGCAATCGTCGTCTTCATATTTATGTTATCGTCATTTGGGTGGGATATGAAAGGAAATATTATGATGGTGATTCGTTATATTACAGACCCTCAGTTCTGGACCGGCCAGTTATGGTGGGTCGGCATCACATTCTTGCTACTTGTCATCATTTTTCTACATGCGACATTCAAATCGTTTTTTACTGAAATTGATGCGGGATTGAAAAGTATACAAGGTAATCTAGACGGCGATGGTAGTGGCGGCGGAGGCGGCGATGGAGGACAATAAGCAAACATTATGTAAAAATATTCGCTGGTATATATAGTAGTTCCGGTGATTGTTACATAATGTTTTATCAAAATTCGAATGATTTAGTAAAACATGCGAGTGTTTCATCAGGACATGTTCAAAACTCACATGCTACGCGTGATGTATTATTGAAACAATCATCGCCATCACCTGCTGCCAACATTGGCGGTACACATGAGAATAATCCTACGCAGTCCATGCCAGCAGATGATTCGCTTAGTATCGGCGCAAAATTCCAAAACATGATTCAGAGTCTGATTGATACTGTTTCACTCAAAGAGGGATATGACCAAACCCAGTATGTGAATGACATTGCAGACGACTCTAAAAAGTATTCAGCCCAAGAAATCGCTTATAACCAGAAGTTGGTAAAAAGCATGGATTTTTTAGACCAGAAGAACCCGGTAAATCCGCGCGTAACATGGGCGGAGGTGTCCGATTCGGCCGGAAATACGAAATACGGGTACATCACCAAGGATGGTATCTTTCAAATATGGCACGCACCTGGCACACCGTCAGATAATTGGCTCCAAACTGATAAAATGAAAACGAATACTAGCGTACTTGGATGCCCCCGACCTGAAACAATGACAAAAATGAAAATAGCGGGGACATGGGACAGTATCAAAGCCTATGATATGGTGTATGCCGAGTCAGATGGTGGACGAAAAAACCCGCTGTTCATGTTGGTAAACCCGAATGTGCGCGACCCTATGAATAGTAATGACAGAAAGGGGCTGTTTTCATGCGGAAATGAACGTGGAATTGTATATGTCACTGAACGTCCTTCAGCGGATTTTGATATGTCGAGCACTACCAAAAGTGGATGTTATACAATAAGATATGACAGTAAAGGTGGTTCATTTGATTTTACGGAACAACGTGATTTAAAGAATGCGTCTATATCGCAATGTAAACGTCGTGCAGAAGATATGAATAGTTCTCATTTTTTGATTGCTCCATCTGAGAATGAGAATCAACCGAATCAAGGAGCGTGTTGGGTATATACTGGTAATGGAAACCCGAATACAGATATAGATAATCTTCTTAAATTCGATGAAACCGGTGCGGCATGTCACCGAGTAAACAATCCAGAAGCAGATGAGGACGGATTTATGAAAGCGTATTCTACTGCAAGCTTACCACGTATGTATGGAAAGAAAATAGAAACGCCGGTTGAACCGTTACCTAACCCGAGTTGCGACCATACAAGAAAGGACGCTTGTATATTTGATAATTATAAACACGAAGGGAATGGAGTATGTGTTCCTCAAACGAAGACGCCAAAACCGGACCAGAATGGAAATTGTGCTTATTGGGCGTCAGTCGGTGAATGTGAAAAAAATCCGGGATATATGTTGCACGGATGCCAGACATCATGTAGAAACACAAAAGCATGGCAACAGTCAAATATTATGAATGATGCACGCGAATGGACGTATGGTGGATTATATAACTATAGTAAAGACGACCTGAACGGCTGGTTGAAGGCACTGCACGCTCGTAATGGGAGCGGCATCGAACGCGCAGCTGTTGAAAAATACATCCAAAAATGTAAAGGGACAAAAGGGTATACATTTTTAGACAATAGTTATGTCCAACCTACTCAACGGCAGATATCTGTTGGAGTGTATGCACTCAAAACAGGTGGCTCTACCGGTGTAAATAAAGGCGATGTTGGTAAATTGGCCTATATCGACCATAATGGCGAGAAACACGAATATCCACCATCGGCGTTATCGTATACAGCACCCACAACATATATTACATTGGATGGATATGATACACGGTCAGCCGATAGTTCGTATGGACTCAAAGAAGCCAAAAAACGTAATACGTTTCCGCTCTTGGCGAACATGCCGAATTGGGAATTGATTATTCAATTTAGATTAGATGGTGGCAGCGAATGGAGACCTTTGATAGGAAATATGTATAATGATAGCGTTGGTTACATGGGTTGGGGTCTATGGGTTTCACCTCAAAATAACCTTCATTGGTCCTGGAAATATCACCCCACAGCAACTTTTAATAACTTGAAGGTAGAGAATGGCGTCCATTATCAAGTTACCATCATTAATGCACCAACGACACTGTCTATGGTGCTTAAAAATATGACAAAGGGAACCGACCAGAAACAAACAATTACGAAACCGAATAATGCAATAATGGCGGCGGAGGGTCCGGTAACGGTTGGCGGGTGGAAGAAAAATCCGAATGAGAAATTTCCAGGTAGAATAATCTCAATTTCAGTACCAAAATCTTCTTACATGGTAGATTTTCCAGGTAGCAACGGTGCAGATATTCCTCTTTCAAATCCAATGCCAGTAGATGAAAGTGTCAATGGAACAATGGAACAATGTCGTGCTATATGCGACCCTGATGAAAACTGTGGCGGGTTTGTTTATACAAAGGGCGCTGGTACTGAAGTTGGCCGATGCGAATTGAAAGACCGTAAAAAAATGTATCCGAATGGATTGCGTGTGACTGACCCAACAAAACAGTTGGTCATGAAAGTTCCGAATATCAGTGAATCTGTCAAAGACCCTTCCTGCAGAAATAGTATATCTGAACCAAAAAGGGTTGAAATTTCATATATGTATGGTCCATGGATTGGAGGTGACAGAGCGACTGAAATCAAATTTTTAGATGATGGTCGGCATGTATACATGTTTTACGATGGATACTATACAAAAATGGTTTCGGAAGATAATCAAGAGAAATATTATGTTGGTAATATTGCGAAATTTAATCCTTCTGACTGGAACAGCTATAGCGATACTGGAGGTGGTAAGTATTTATTGAGAAAAACTGGTCAATATAAAGAGATATCTAGAAATATAAGTGTAATAAAATATAATATGATTGACCGTGCGCAATACGACAATTATCCATGGGGTCCAGCGATGTCAAGTGATAGCAAGTGTGACATGAAAGGTATGATTCCAAAAGATGGTTCATTAAAGATGCCGAATGTTAAACCGGTAGTTCAAGCAACTGCATCGGTCATTAAAGAAACTGAAGAAAAAACAGACGAATATCAACGACAAACCCAGGGGTCATCAGGTGCAAGTACCGGGACAGAGTCATTTACGACTTTTCGTGAAGGATTCACATATATCGATACGATGAATGATGTAAAGAAAAACTTAACGAAAATCGCCAAGGAGGAGTATCAACGTGAACGGTTAGTTGCCATCTCAGATGAATCCAATAAGGTACTCATTGCTGAATCGTACAAGTTCATTCTTTGGAGTATTTTAGCAATATTAGTCGTATTGGCGCTAATAAAACTAAAAGAGACGTTTGGTCAAGACGATGCGGATGATGGCGACGGCGACGGCGACGGCGGTGGTGGCGGCGGATTCATCGCATCCATTCTAGGATTATTTAGTATCGGAAAAATAGATACAAGCGATATTGCCGATAAAACGGGGGATGTAAAGAACGCATTAAGTTCCGCTGGCAATCAATTTAAGGAAGGCGCTGAACAATTATCGAAGAATATTACGGAAGGTGCTGACAATATGATGTCTTCGGCAAATCAGGCCGCGATGGGTGCGATGGAAGGCGCACGAGGATTGGCGGATAAAGTGAATGAAACAGCGGCGGATGCAGTGAATCGGGTTGGCGACGCGGTGAGTGGCGACGGCGGCGGCGGCGGCGGCGGCGCGACAACTGGAGGAAAACGTAATCGTCGAACGAAATAATTATATAATGAGTATTTATGGATTGTAACTACTCATTATAAATGGTGTATCAGTTAAGTGAAAAAAATCAAATATTTGTTGCGTTATTTGCGATAGTTGTATTATGCGCGGGGAAATTATTTAAAGATTACCTCTACCGCGGAGGATATGTTGAGGGGTTGACGAGTCGTCTTGTTTCAAATCAAGAATTGGTGCGAAAGACTTCGGACCAAACTGGTATAACCTTGATATTGAATGTTACGCTAGGCGCTGCGTTATCCAGCGGGGGTACGATTACGGTGACATGGCCGAGCAATAAAGGAATTACTCTCACAACCACTAGTGGAAACTACTCGATTACGGGAACGGGAGGGACATTTGGTGCGGCTTCAGTGTCTATTGATAGTGCTACAAATATCGGTACTTTAACATTTACAGTGACATCAGGTACTGTGAGTTCTAGCACAATGGTAACCATAACTATAGGTAGTATAACGATAACGGGTCGAGCAGTAGATTCAACCGGTAAATCCCCAGGTATTCCTGATTTCTCTTTCAAAACTACGAGTTCGACAGAACCAACGGCGACAGCTACTACGCCGGTTATTGTTCTGGGTTCGGGGGGTGTCGCAGGTACACCCGGGCCTATCGTTGAAATCCAAAATGCGCTTGATACTATAAATACACGTATTGGATCTGAAACAGATGTTACGAAGGCAAATGACTTGAGAAAAATACAGACAGCACTTGTCACTGTATTGGCTTATACATACGGAACAGTGAAGCAGGCTGGTAGTGTATTTGATTCCGAGGCGTTATATGAAGCCCAGAAAACTGCAATTGATTTCATCAGAAAGGAGAAAAAACGCGCAGAGAATAGCGCGAAAACGCTGTCTGAAGATAACTTGAACAAACGCCGTATGGCGCAAATAAATACCTATTATACGCGAAACTATGAAGCAAATACGGAAGTCATGAAGAATATCATTTTCTTATCTGTTGCACTCATCGCATTGGCCGTATTGCGTAAAAAGGAACTGATACCAGATTCGATTTCTACTTTAGGCGTTATTTTTGTTCTTACATTAGGAGGAATTGTTATTGGACAACAGGCATATGACATTATTCGTAGAAACGACCACGATTTTGATAAGTATGACTGGAACTTCAACGAGGAGGAAATGAATAAAAAACACATTACACAACAGTCATCAGACCCGGCGAATCTCTCGGAAATGGGAATGGGAATGGCGCCATGTTATGGACCTGGATGCTGTAATGATGGAACTATCTGGAATGAATCTGCGAAGAAGTGTATTCCTTCAGGTACGGCGGCGAGTTGGACGTTGTCGCCGAATACTCTAACCATCAATGTATATATTAAGACCGCATTAGATGCGGCGGACACGATTACCGTAACCTTGCCAACTGGTGTGTTTACCGGTACACCTAGTGTTGGTTCGGTATCCGCACCATTTAATGTCACACCTGGCGCTAAAATAGTCGGTTCCATTCATACGATTGCGATAACTGGTATGAGTGTTGCACCAGGAAAAACAGCCCAAGGCAGTTATATTAAGTTGAAAACAACCAAAGACCCGTCTGAATTAAGTATTATGATTATTTAGAATGTATATAATCTAACCATTATAGTAGTTATATTATAAATAATTTTATCAAGAATGAGCGGTGAGATTAACATCGAGGATGCCAAAGAAAAGCCCGAACTTCAAGAGAAAACAAAGAAGGGTCTTGCTGCTGCAGCTAAAACGGCCGCAACAGATGCAGAAGCAGTAAGAATGACCGACGGTGAACAACGCTCCATTGAAGAAGTTGTTGAGAAATCAAAAAATGACCTTGAAAAAGTGAAGAAAATCATAAACCAGGGTGGTTTTACCGGTCCAGAGAAAGATAAATATACGATAAGTCTTCATCACGCCGAGTGGATTTATGCGCGAAACTTGTACCGGCAATGTGATTTTAATATTATGGACAAAAGTACGAAATACACGAATTTAGTCAAGAAAAAGGCTAATAAGAATGATATTGTTAAGGCGCACCAAGAATGGCAGGATATTCGAAATAAATGTCGCACGAGTAGTAATGACTTGTTGGTAAAAGCCGAACAGTACATAGAAACTGACCGACGTGTACGCGAGAACAAGAAGGCGGAAGGTGATATGTACCCAGATATTGGCGGAAAACCAGAACCATTTGAAGTTCAACGAAGCGGTTATACGAACCAACTCGTGGAAGGGTTCGCTGGAGTGGGTCGTATAACGGAGGGGTTTGATTTCGCTGAACGGGAAGGTGTTCCGGGTGTTAATACGGGTAGTAAGTTCAATGTGCGAATTCCTCTGTATACAGATAGTGGTACCGCAAGGGCCACTGATAAAGACAGAAAAACGCTGCCATGGGTAGAATATTATACAGATTGCGATGCGAGAGGTCTAACAACTGAGCAACGATTGTCATGTAAAAATGCGAATAATACCATCAATACCTATATTCTAAAAATAAACTCAGAATTTGATAGAGCAGAGTGGCTATTGAATGCGTATTATACTATCATCACAAAATCAGATAATCAATCAAAATTGACGTTATTAGAAGAAAGGGATATTCAATCCATTCTAGATACGCAAAAGAAAAACATCAATTTGTATAAGCAAAATGCATTGTATGACTATGAAGAATACAATAGTCTTGCTTTTTATGAAGACCTCGTTCATTTTCTATATTACGCAGTATTCATCATATTTGCCGTATTGTCAATGCGCACCTTATTTACTGGTGGAAACATCGAGTACCGACTTATTGGTATTGTGGTAGTACTCGGTATTTATCCAAAATACATTCTACAAGTCGTATTGTGGATAGTGGAACTCATTGAAAAAATATTGGAAATGCTGGGATTGAAGAATGTGCGGTTTTGGCATTGACGCGTCTGCTGCTGCGTCCGCGCGCGCGCGCATTATTCGTCATCACCGCCCCCATCGCCACCGCTAACACCAGAGTCAGCGTCGTCCGCGCCGTCATCGTCGCCGTCGTCATCATAAAGGATACGACACTTCCGCCATCCTTTCGTCGTGAGTTTTCCGAACTTCTTCGTCATATAGTCATACAATTCATTGCCTTTCGGGATATTCTTGCCATGTTGAACGATATACCATTTCTTGAACTCTTCATATACCTCCGTCTTCTTGATATACGTGTTTTCGTCGGCAGGGCGTATCTTATCGCGCAAGAATTCCGACAAGTAATCTTGTGTATTCCGATACTTGTTGCTACTCGCAGTCACGGCTGCGCATGTCTTCACTTTTCCATCCGTTTCAAATGCCTTTTTGACCAACATCGACATAAAGACATTTACCCACGTTTTGATTTTCACATCCAGGTTCTTGTCAATGAGGAACTGATACGGTTCCTCCGGGTCGTCACTCTTCGGTTCTTCACAGAACTTGGATTTATACGGGCACAATCGAATACGACGCCAGGTTCCGTCATCATTGCTCTTGATGTCGAATAGGACATTCGTGCAAACAACGAGCTTGAACTGAGGGACAAATGTAATCGTATTTTTGAAGAGGGCACGCGCCGTCATATCATCACCACCCGTGATTTCTTTCAAGATACCTTCATTGATTCTGTCGCCCTTCGTCGGTTCCTGCATGACTGCATATCGCACACCTTTCAGCACAGCGAGTTCTGGCGAAGCCCCGCCAATCATCGCGCGTTTCTGGGTCACTGCGGTGATGGGGAGGACCGCCTTGTACTCGCCAAGACACGCCGACATCAGTTCGATGAGTTTCGATTTCCCGTTACTACCTCCGCCAATATAAATATTGAACGTTTGTTCGCGGTTTGTGCCGATAAGCGTTGAAGCAAGATGCTCCCACATATAATTCCGGAGCTCTTCTTCCGGGAAGAGTTGCGCCATAAATTCGTTGATTTCATTGATTTGTTGGCGGTGTTTTTCGGCATCCAGTGGGACGTAGTCGATTTTCGTGGTTTTCGACAGGTTATCATCCGGTTGACCACGACGAAATGTTTTCGCGTTGAAATCGATGACGCCATTTTTGAAACAAAGGAGTTCGGGACGTGTGTCGATTTTTTCCTCGAAATCCTTGTCGTAGAACTGTTCACGCACCTCACGCATAATATTATTCTTGAAACTGGTTGTCTTGAGTTTGGTACAGATGTCCACGATACGACGCGACTTTTTACGCGCATTGGTATACTGGTCGGAAGTGGGGTCTAATCCGGATGTCATGTCCATGATATCCCGGTGTTTTTTCGTATAAATGTCGTGCATATCTTTCGAAATCAGCGCACGAAGCGAGTTGCCTTGGTCGCATTCACACCACCGATTCTTCTCGAATTCATACCACATATTGTCCTTGACGCTAACACATACGAAGCGGTCCTTGAATATCGTGTATAACACTGTCGCCAAATCTACATCCGTCGACGCGTCATTGGTCGTCTCGTTACAAATCGTTTGATGGATGAAATTGTCGATGGTTTCATTACGAATACGCGTATAATCTTCCAGGCAGTCATTCTTCGCCCAATACATGATGGACCGCCGGGTTAGACCATCCGGACTATAGGGGAAGTTCGACCATGTTTCATAATGACGCATAATATTGGCGTAGGAGAATTTCGCCGATTTCGCGCTGAAAAGCATCCACGTCAAGAAGAGTTTATCGCTCGTGTTGTGTAGCGCGAGACCTACGCGTAGCCATTTGTCGTATGGGTCGTAATATTGTGATGGAAGCGCCATCGTGTAGTAATGTGTCTCGCGGATTTCATATTCTTTGGGTTCAAGCATGTTCAGCATCACTTCAACCGCCATCGACAGTTCGCTATGACTCGTTATTTTGTCCATCATGATGACACCGTTGTGCGATATCAATGCATCTGAC
>Ga0247722_10001731_pt1 | contig 11810 bp, 11 predicted proteins | sample MSEWelMarce3H_FC_FD_189094 | JGI IMG/M metagenome (GOLD analysis project Ga0247722, IMG submission 189094) | Subsurface sediment microbial communities from gas well in West Virginia, United States - MSEEL Well Study Marcellus 3H_FC | ecosystem: Environmental > Terrestrial > Deep subsurface >... | reverse complement strand
CCCCATCCCCTAAGATGCGCCACTTTGTGCTGCCACGGCGCAAGTCTAATGACCCAGTGTTCCAAGATATGTTAACCACATTAACAATCAAAATGACTGAAATGGGGTTTAACCCAATCAAAGCGAAGAACGCATTAATGAAACACAATAATGACATTGAATGGGCAATTGACGAATTGACACATGAATCATTGCAGACCATCACACAAGGCGAAAGAATTAGTGCACATCGCAATCATTTTGCAACCACGATACAATTATTTAATTTGATTACTCGCAAAAATTTCATCATTGTGGATAATGGTGGTGCAGGAGATTGTCTTTTTCTCAGTATACATGAAACACTCACAAGGGTGAACCCATCATTTACACGCAATAAAACAGCACACGATATAAGGCTATCAATTGTGAATTACGTGATGCAAAATTTGCACCAGTATCAAAACCAAATGACGCTTCAAACGTTTGAAGACGCTCTTCAACACGGCGTTAATGTGAATGGAAACACACTGCGCATTCACAATTATGAACGTGAAATGAAAAAACAAAGCACATATGGAACTGAACTGGAGATTTCGGCAGCATCCCTATTGTACAAAATAAATATATATGTGGTCAATAAAAATGGCATTTCATTTGATCAATTATATATTGGCAATGGTTATCCCACTTTGCAAAACACATGGTACATATTCAATATCAACAATGTGCATTACACGTCACTCATATGCAATGATGGACCCGGCGAGTGCCCTTGAGTTTTTATTCAAACGGCGCCGATTCTTGGCGCATGATCTCGCATTTTTCATCCAGCGACATGTGTCGGATTTGATTCAGCGGGTCGTCCACATTCGGATCGTAATCCGGATCGGTCAGCGAACCCCGGTTTGCAAAGAACACGTCCATGACCGACACTGTTTTGCTCATGGGATCCGCTTCGCCAATAGGATCCGTTTCCACGTAAATGAGGTATTCTTCGTAATGATTGTTTGGATTCGGATCATGCTTGTTAATGGACTTGCGGGCGATCCACGAACTCACGAACCAACGCGTGTATCTGAACGGCCGTCCCGAATTCGTGCGGTCCGCGTTACCGAATTCGTCGCGGCGGGTGCGATGCACCCATATGGGGCACCGGCGCCTCTCAGCGCGTTCCGATTCCAGACGGAACCGCCAAATGGGGGCCAACGTTTTGTAAAGAGCTTGGCGAAAATACGGCACGCAATCGCTGCAGAACCGGTACCCCTCATTGAAATTGTGGGTGCATTCGCCATGAATGTTGTCACCGGATGTTTGCATGTCACCGCACAAATAGCACTTGCGCGCATAAATGAAGCACATGTACATGGGTGGTGGCAAAACGCCGGCACCATACCAGTCAATTTCATATTGATCGTACAACCGGGGATCAATTGTGCGATGCGGCAACCCGTGATCCCCCATGCGATGCTGCGTGATCAATTTGCTTGGGTCGCACAAATGCAGCGGCGTGTCGGCGCAATGGTTTGCTGTTTCTGTTGCTGTCGTTGGCACGTTCAGCACACGAACGACCGAATACGTTCCATCGGGTTCTCCTGGAATTTGACAGATGGCATGAGACATGCCCTTAATTCCTCCATTTGTTTGCATTGTTTGCATTGTTTTCATTGTTTGCATTGGTTCTTGTTTGTTGTTTTGTTTGTGTTTGTCTGTTGCAATTTAAGTCGTTTCAATTTTTTTGAATATATGAAATTCAGAAAAAATATATTGTGTTGAGTTGATTAAATTTTGACCCACTCTGCGGGAAACAAGTCGCGCGTGTCGTGATTTTTCAACGCAGGACCGAACCACGTGTTCGGGTAGCACACGATTTTGCCCGGGTTCTGGTTGAGGTAAGCCCCCCACCAGCTGAACGTGCTGTTTGCAATGATGTTATTATCGCACACACTCATCAGCAGCATCTGCTTCCAGTCTTCAATAATGTCGGGAACTTTGTGGAACCGGCACCGTAAAAACGCGGGATCGGCCTTTAATTGATGCATGTGATCCACAATGACCGCATTGTCGCGGGCTTCACTGAAAATCAGCACGTTGATTTTGTCAATGCCGTGCGCATGGTCCACAATATGTTGCAACGCCCGCCGGTAATACTCTAATGACAGAATGGGATGCGCTTCTTGTATGTGCGCATAATCCCCGATGCGAAAGTGCATCGCAACTGTAACTGTCCCTGTCCCAGCCGAAAACCAGGAGCTCTCTGCAAACATGGCCCGGATATGTTGTTGTTGTTCCAGCAGCTGAAGTTTATCGTAAATTTCGTCTCGCACGTCGTTAAAATATTTGTCGCTTTGAAAGTATCCGACTAATTTTAGCGGTGTAGAATTAATAGCTGTTTTGCGGGGAAGCTTGCTGTAACGGAATCCGGGCTCTTGATGCACCGGCAGCTGCATGAAGCGCTGCACGTTGGCCTGCGTGGAAAGCACCGTCATTGATCTCAAATTATGAAACAGCGTGTTCCAATACGTGGCTCGTTTCCCGGTGGCATCTCTCGGGGTGTAAAGGAAGTAGCACGTGTCGCCGTTGCGAATGGCCGCCGCCAGCGCGGCAAACACCTGGAACAGCTGGTTACCGAGGCCGCCGTTGATCAAAACCGTGATCATTTTTACTTAATTTATTAATTTATACAATATGCAATCATATGTTTAAATTAATATTATTGGCATTTGCAATTCAATTAATGCCGTTTTCGGCGACTTTTGCGACCCGGCGTGCGTTCGGTTGGCAATCCGTAGTCCAGCCATCCCGCCACGGGCACTCCTTGAACGGGGGATAAGCCGTAGCCGTATTTTATTGAGGTGACATTGTAACCCAACATTTTCAACAAGGTCAACACTTGGCTGCTCGTGTGTCCAACATAACAAATTAAAAAAATCGGCTTATCCTTGGGCAACTTGGCCAAGTTTTTTTCGTCCAACACATTCATCCAAAAGATGTTTCGGGAGCCCTTGATGTGCATTTTTTTGTATTCCGGTTCACTTCGCAAATCAATCAGAACGTAATCCTTTTTTTTTAAATAATATTTGTTGTAAAAATCAATCGGGGTTATGTAATTCCAGTCGTCCTTGGTGCGGTGCAAATATTCTCTCAAAACACTTACATCAATTGACATTATATATATGCATATATCATGTTAAAATATAATAATATTGTTCGGATCAATCAAAATTCAATTCAATTGGGTGTATGATGGCAACGCGTCAAGATCCATAATGTGTGGTTTACCCTTGATTTGTTTGCGCGGGATGACGTAGTGCGCAAACATGGGTTTACTCAGTTGCTCGTGCGGCACGGCGCTGTGCACGGTGCGTGCAATCATTTGGTACAATTTAAATTCTGGATATCTCTCATCGCCGTTCTTCTTATACAGCACATTGCGCCCCTTGTCGTCCTTGAGCCACTCCACAATCACGCTGGCCATGCGGCTTTCTTTCAGCGTGGCAGCATACTCCGCTTCGTCCCGGATGTCCTCCACAAAGTAGTCAAACAGCGAGCACGCCAGGCGGCACAAGTCAAAGCTGGGATTGGGATCCAGCCGCGGTTTTTTTGGGTTCATGTAGGGCTCGCAGTTGTACTGCGTGGCGGCGTCCCCGGTGCGGTCAAAACTGTCGCTCACCATAGTCTGGCCCCGGTATTTGTAGATAGCGCGCCCGAAATCAATGATTTTCATGATGCGACCGTGCGTGGGAACGCGGTAATACACACCCTTGTACAAATAGTGCAAGAACTTCTTGTCGGTTTTCACGAACATGATGTTGTTCGTGTGCAGGTCGTTGTGTGTGAACGCAAACATGTGCTGGTAGGCAATGAGCGCCATGATGACCTGCATTAGCGTGGCGGCCCATTCGGGCTCAGTCATCTCGTTCTTGCCGGACATCAAGCTATCCAGCGTGTTGTCGCATTTTTCCATGATAATGGCATGCACTGGAAAATTGAAAATGTGTGCATTGTGCACTTCATCGTCGCTTCCGTCATCACTTCCGTCACTTCCGTCACTTCCGTCACTTCCGTCACTTCCGTCACTTCCGTCACTTCCGTTACTTCCGTCACTTCCGTTACTTCCGTTACTTCCGTCGTTACTTCCGTCGTCGTTGTGACAATTATTATCATTATCGGGGTTGTAATCCGATGATGCGGAAGAGCGAGACGAGCAAGAATCACTATCATCTTCTGAGTGTGGCTCCAAGGGCTCCAAGGGCTCCAATGGCTCCAAGGGCTCCAAGGGCTCCAAGGGCTCCAAGGGCTCCAAGGGCTCCAATAGTTCTAAATCGGACACATTCATCACATGCGATTCATTTTCCGATTTGGGTTCAAACACTCCGTTGAATGCATTCAACACCTCCAAATTCAATTCAAAGCACCCGGATTCATCAGTGTCACTCAATTTCAGGGCCGGTTTTGGGTCATTTGAGTTGCAGGAATCAAATGCATTGGAATCCACGCGAAACAGTTTGTCCCGGTGTTTTAAAAAAAAATCACACGTGTTGAAATATTCCAACTCGTCATACACATTCACTGTGAATTCATCTTGGGTGGCTAAATAGGATCCGTAAAAATCAAGCCCATGCAGGAAACCGTGTGCGTGCAGCACTTGACTGGTTAAATACGTGAAAAATGCATCCACGTAGGACGAATTATTCACATCGCGCATTTTTGTTTGATGCACTGTTTGTGGGATTTCAGTTGGTGCAAAGGATGGAAGCACGAGCAAATCCGGTGATTGCATCTCGTATTTTCCCGACATGTATTTAATGGGATCCAATAGCGGCGAATACTTGATGAATGCCAATATTGTGGACGACACATTAGGGTCATCCGTTTCAAGCTCGCCAATGACCGTGTTTTTATTTGGGCCAGTTGTGACTGCTCTAACATGCCGCTGATGGTTTAATCCGATGGAATTGTGGTTGGATTCAGACAACGAAAAGAAACGACTATACAGCGGAACATAGTTTTGCAAACGTGCAAGCCCCGTGTTTGCCTTTTCTAAAGTTTCAAACAGCAACGGATGTTTGCGTTTGCAATACGTGAATTCAAATGGTGAGGCCATGGCAATAACACAATACAATCAATGTATGCTTATTCATAACATAAATAAACATGGTTTTAAACTAATATCGGCAATATTGCAAATTGAAATCGCAAAATCACAAAAATTGAATTGTTAATGTCATGCGTTGTATTATTAATAACGAATAATTATAAGATAATTATAAGACATGGAACACATGGAAAATATAGTGGGGGATTGTGGCGTGTGCGGAACTGCGCTCCCGGTGGGGGCGAATCATGCGTATACCGAGTGCAAGCATTTGTTCTGCATTTCGTGCTTGCTGAAATGGCATAAACACAGTGCAAAAGCCACGTGTCCAATGTGCCGAAGGCCATTGTACGATGAAACCGAAGACGAAGACGGCGCACAAGGCGCACAAGGCGCTCAAGACGAAGTCATTGAAGAAATGGATTTCAATTTGGACGAAGAAATCATGCACGACCACATGATGGAAGTCATAGACCTCAATGCGAGGAACCATTGCAGAAACGATCCGATGCAAAGGTACACTGGAATCATTCACTTGCGCATTATTCCAAAAGAAGAGGGCAACTACTACTACGAGAGAATTGAGGTTGGAATTGCAAACCCTCGGGCCCATTATATTCTGGAGTTGATGGACACAGCGCGGGCGTTTCGGTACCGATTTGGAAGAATTGAACAAATCATAACGCATCATCTGAATAGCGACGTCAAATGGTATGCCTTCCGAGAACGGATTGACCATATTGACGAAGAGAGGGCGCAAATTGTGACAGAATGGGCAACACAAATTCAGCACATTATGATTGACAGTGTGCGAGTGCTCAGACATTATTCACCCGAAATTCATTACAATGTGTAGTCCATAATCTATGAACCATAATTTATGAACCATAATCTATAATCTAAATAAAAACATAAAGATTGCCGAATAAATCATTAATAATACCGCAATTAAATGCCATCATTTTGTAAAAATGCTTTAAAAGGGATTCAAAAACCGCATGCACCCTCCCACTCCCCAACCAAATCATTTTTTTATGGGATGAAAAAGGCTAACTCATATCTAAGCAATCTATTGCCTCAAAATTGGATTCCCATGTTCTCTAATTCCAGTGTGTTTGACACTCGTGATTGCATTTGGTATTATGGAACGCTTTATGTGAGAGAAAGTGTGGCTGTTGCGAAACTGCTGGAACAACAAAAACAAGAACAAGAACAAAAACAAGTACAAGAACAAGAACAAGAACAAGAACAAGAACAAAAACAAGAACAAGAACAAAAACAAGAACAAACACAAGTACAAGAACAAGTACAAGTTCAACAGCTGCAACCGGACGATGATGCAGACGATGATGATGCCGAAAGCACTTCCAGTTGCAACAGTACCCATTATGCGCGCAATGTTGGCAAACACAATCAACTGAAATACTTAAAAAATGGTATGCGGTTGAGGCATTTGATTTTATCAAACCATGAATTTGACCAATGGAATGCCACGTTTGATGCCGAAACCAATCGCATCATTCGCTCACCGGATGGCGTGGCATTTGACACATTGCGACAGTTTGCGCGCCTGCATTGCAATGAAGTTTTGGCCATAACTTCAACCTTGGGCAACGTGTGGTCCAATGCAAATTTTCAGTATCAAGATGCAGTCGGTAACTGGCATCCGTTGTCAAAATTGAAGCATGCATTTACATCCAATAAATGATAATAAATATGATAACAAATAATAATAACATTATTCTCAATAATAAAATAATGATATAATACACATCATAATTCATAACATCGTAACTCATAACATCATACTTAGTATTCAAACCATGCAACTCATTAATCAGTACTTCATTAAACGACACATCACGTCCTTTTCCATTCTGGTATTTTTAGCGGCATTTGCGGCCATACAATCATTCAAACCCCGGTTCATGTACAATGAAGACGGAAGTTTGCGCCAGTTCGGCATCGGTTTCCAGCGAAAAACGGTGGTTCCTGCATGGCTCGTCGCAATTATCATTGCAATTCTCTCGTATTTACTGGTGCTATACGCATCCACGCCACAACTTTACATGTGATTTCATTTATTCAGTGGTTTTATACACGGTTTTATTGTTTTTATTTTCGGGGGTTTGGTCATTCTCGTCCTCGTCCTCGTCCTCGTCCTCGTCTCCGTTCACTTCACACGGGGATTTCTCCATGATGAACACGGCGGTGATGTCGGTCATCAGGTTTAGTGTCAGCAAATAGAACACGAACTTGGCAACCAGTTCTTTCATTCGCACATAATTTACAAATTCTTTTCGGTTGTCTTCGTTGGATTGACCGGGCTTCAGTTTGTCACTCAATTCGGTAAAGGCCTTGTCGGCTTGCAATATGCTGGGCATCGCATCCTCGTTTGTGGTGAGCATGCTAAAAAATCCCCAAGGGTCAGTGCGAATGTAGTTAATGTATTTGTTTATGCGGCCGCTTTCTCCACTGGAGTCCTTGAGTATTTTGTCCATGAATGACGTTACCCCCATCAATTTCATGAACAAATAACCGAACGTGTTGCCAAAGGGTTGCAGCCAGACGTACATGGTTTCTAGCAGCCAGAATATGGGGATAAATAGAAACCCCCATGTTAAGATTGGCCCTCCAAACACCCACCCCAATTTGGGACTCACACATTGTTGAGACATTAGCCACCACATTAAATAAAAGTTGATGCTCAACACGACAAATAGAAACAATAGTTTAATAATCAAGTTGTTGTCGCCCGGATTAATGTAAATGAGATACAAATAAACGAGGGAAGCCATGCCATATAATACCAAATTCACACTTACGTCAGGTGTCACAACGGGCGGTGATGATGATGATGACATGATTTCCAAATTCCATATAAACAATGTGTATAAATTAATTTGAAATTTTAATGGCATAATGTATTATCCGTCATTTCATACATAATAATTTCATGTCACATGCAAATTATGCAAATTATGCAAGCCCGTCCCTCATTGAACCCGGTGTCAAATACTTTTTTGGCGGCGTTTTGAAACAGTGCAATCGGCTGCGCGAAGAATACCAGAACACGATGTTCAACATTTGCATGTTTGGATTTTTCGTAATAATTTTAGGAGTGCTGCTGTATTACAAGCGCGCCAGCAAACCCACACCGGAACAACAAGCGGTTATTCGTCGCAATCAACAGGAATACATTCTCTCCAAATTGCGAATGGTGAATGCGGCAAACCACGCAGCCTCGCGGGGCAACTTCATAACTGGTCTTCCTAAATGGGAAGTGCCGGAAGTTGAGCTCATCAAACAGCGTAAAATATTTTTGTGATGCAAGCAAATCCGTCGGATGCGCCCAGGAAATAATGTGTGCAACATATAATTGAACACTCCATTATCCATCACCTCATTTGCAGACAAAAACATGGAACAAAAAAAACCCATCACAAATGTCAGCAAGTCCGACTACGTTGATGCGCTCAATGAATATTATGGGTACAAGCAACGATACGACACTAAGTTTGAGGAGGACAAGAACGCCGTGAAAAATTCGGACACGCTGAATCTTCAGCAAAAACGGGCCAAAATCATGCGCATTAAGCGCAACCGAAAATGCGTGGCATGTGGCCAAAGCGGAGGAACCCATTTCACGAACGAGGATGGCGTTCTGCGGGCGCAGTGTGGCAACCGGTCTCAGCCGTGTTCGCTGAGCATTGAAATCGTCAAGGGCAAGTTCATGAGCTTGGAAACGCTGGCGAATGAGTCGCTGCGCACGGCCGACGTGTTAAAGGATCAAATCATTAAGACCAAGCTGGATTTGTTGTTCAACTACACCACGGAAGAAGAAGCGCTGCGCCAGTTTGAAACGGACCGGGCAGCGCTGAATCAAGCGCTGGAACTTTACGGCGGGTTCCGGCAAAAGTATTTGGACGTGGTGCGCAACGCGGAACGCCGCGAAGAAGTGGATGCGTTGACTGCCGAGTTTTATGCGGCGGTGCAAGAATTTAGAGACATGATTCACCCCCCGTCCGGTTCCGGTTCCGGTTCTGGCCAGGATTCATCCTTTGTGCGGGATGCAGTCGCGCATTACGTGGACAAGATTGAGCCGCTGAATCATGCGCTCATGGAAAAGAAGTACGTGTATTCCGCCGTGGAACGGGACCCCAGTTTAGGAAACGACGTGCTGCGTTTGGTGCAGAAACCGTACACGCTGGAGCAGCTGGAGTTTGAGATTGACGTGCCCAGCATCACGGTGGAGGCGCGGAACCGACAGCTGCGCGAACGGCTGGCGCGCAAGCGCAAGGACCAACTGGCTGCGTACATTTGGAACTGGACCAAGGACCAAGAGAGACTCACGGGCGACGTCTACGAAGTGGCGAACCTGGACGATCCCGACACCGGCAAAGAGGAACTCATTGAGTTCATCCTGGACAACGGCGTGCCCACCACCAAATACACGGCCAAAAACATGACCAAAAATATTGCCAGAGACAAGGAACAAGAAAAATCCAAGTGAAAAATATAATGTGTGATCAATGTATCTGCATCTAATAAAAATTAATCCATGTCCTATATTTCGTGGCCAGCATTCATCCTCAGTTTCGCACTCGGCGTGTTTTACATCTACATGTCTCTCCCCAAGCAGCGAATCGTCACCGTTTATCCCACGCAGGACAACGAGGACTACTTCAATTTCCGCGACAAGGCGCACAACTGCTTCCGGTTTGAACAAAAAATGAAGGCGTGCCCCGCCAATGACGAAACGCTGAAATCCATCCCCATGCAAACCTGAAACCCATTACCCCCATAAATACATTTAATTATATTTTCAAAAAATAAAATATAGTTATAAAACAACTTAAACATTTAGCATTGCAACAATGCAACTACATGGCTTCATTCAATCTCCTGTAAGTCGGGTGATTTTCGGAATAATAATGGGTCTGGGTCTTTCTAGTTTATTTAGGAAGACGTGCCACGGTCGCAACTGCATGGTGTTCAAGGCGCCCGACATGGAGGAAACCAAGAAGTTCACGTTCAAATACGACGGCAAGTGTTTTGCGTATAATATCAACAGCACAAAATGCGATAACTCGCGTGTAAATGTGACACTTTGAAAAAAAAAATATATTTATTTATGTCATAACACCATACACATATACCTTTTTGTGATGCCCAGAAAAACAAAAACAAACTCCAGATCAAACCGTTATCGCGTGAAATCAAGGAGATGCCGCAGAGGTGGAGCGCCGCCATCAGCGGAAGCGGTTCGTGCTGCACTGTCTGCATTAGACCGACTTCAGGGTGCAAGCCCAGACCTTATTGTAACCATCAGAAATGGGATTTACATGGATGCTTTGAATCAGGTGTCAGTGCCAGCATTACCATCTTCACCACCACCAGTTTCACGTCCAGAACCACCACTAGTTTCACGTCCCACTCACACAGTTGATCCAAGGGATTATGAACCAGGCAGTAAAAGAGATGAAGCGTACGACGTCAACAGTCCTTGGAATTAGGTGTAAATTATTAACGCCCTCCGATAATTCATCTTACTATACCCATTTCACTGCATGAGTTTTAGAGCACCATGGTTCATGGCTCAGTTGTCTGTCAACTGGACAGAACCTCAAATGTTGAAGGTTCAAATCCCATGAGTGCCACTGCGAAAAAACAAAAAAAAACAAACCCAAAACTTGTAGTATCCTTCAACAACAAATTCTTAGGGATCAAACAAAGTTCACAATCACACCCACATTAACCCCCCATAGCGCAGAGGAAGCGCGCCGTAAAACATCGTCGGTCAACTCCATTAGACTTTAATCAAGTCCGAAAGACTGATGGTTATCGCATTATGAGCCGGAGGACGTCAGATCGAAACTGACTGGGGGTATCCATTCCAATTCGTCAGCTTTACAGAAGCGGTCGGTCAAGCTGGACATTAAACGCAGCAACTTAAACCGGGGTGGCGCAGAGGCAGCGCGCGTGGCTCATAACCACGAGGACATACGATCGAAACGTATCTCCGGTATCCATTCCAATTCGTCTGCTTTACAGAAGCGGTCGGTCAAGCTGGACATTAAACGCAGCAACTTAAAACCGGCATGGCGCAGAGGCAGCGCGCGTGGCTCATAACCACGAGGTCACTCGATCGAAACGGGTTGCCGGTAAAAAGAGGCAAGTGTTGTCTCACACATTTTTAATATATTCATTTGGTTTGAATATATTATCATTTTGTTATTATTATTCATTTAGGAAAGTTCATTTGCTTTTTGCGTTACATCATGGAAACATGAATCTGTGCAATACATAAAAGACATAGGACAGACAATATGAGCGACACCACCTGCATTGACGACTTACCCACGGCATCCGGCCAAAATGCCAATACCCAGAATCAGAATGTTGTGATCCAGAAGACAGAACCAGGAGTCATGTCGTATTCGCCGAATGTCCCCGATTTAGCACCCTTGCAACAACCACAACCACAACAACAACAACAACAGCCGCTCAATCCAAACCAGCAACCCAATCAAAAGCTCATGAACGAATTAGTCAGCGGGGTGCAGCGGGCCAGCATGACGGGCATGACCGCGCTGCCGTCACGCGACATCCCGCGTGACACGAGTGCCATGATGCAGGATGCGCAAGTGCAGCCCACGTATGTGCCACAGCCGCAGAGGCATGTGGACTACATTCAAGACCATGAAACCAGTTCCACGCTGGAACGCGTGAT
>Ga0247722_10001730_pt1 | contig 11814 bp, 15 predicted proteins | sample MSEWelMarce3H_FC_FD_189094 | JGI IMG/M metagenome (GOLD analysis project Ga0247722, IMG submission 189094) | Subsurface sediment microbial communities from gas well in West Virginia, United States - MSEEL Well Study Marcellus 3H_FC | ecosystem: Environmental > Terrestrial > Deep subsurface >... | reverse complement strand
TACTGGTACTGCTCAAGGAGATCGTTCTGGTTACACTTTGACTTTCAGCGGTTCTGAAGGCGAGTTAGCTCCAGAGGTTTCAGCAGGTATCATCGCAGGTTTGACGGTAGCTTCGTAAGATAGTTCGTTTGGTTGGCGAGAGAATTGGGTAGGCAGAAGTCCTACCCTTTTTTCGTTTAAGGATAAAAATAAATTAATTGCTATTTATTAACGATGATTCACTTGACTAAAGGACAGACTGAGAATATAGTTTTAACGCTAACAGAGAAGGCTACATTGACTTCCCCTAATTGGCTATTTATTTTCAAGTCAAGAGTGACAAATGAGACAGTAAGCTTTGTGGTTCTTGGAAGCGCAGATTTGTCTAGCTATAAAGAAAGGTTTAATAGCTTTAATATTGTAGTTAATACGCACTTCGCAAACAAGACTAGCGGAGAATATACCTACACAATCTATGAGCAAACAAGCACAAGCAATACTAATCCAGCAAATGCTACTGGCATCGTAGAGATAGGTCAAATGAACCTAAAAGATGCAACTGATTTTAGCTTTAATAGCTACACAAATACACCGAATACTTACAAAGTACGAGATATATGAGCAATGAATTATTAGTGCTTTCTTTTGCAGAAGCCAAGCAACCAGAATACAGAGAGAAGAAGGGAGAAGGCGGAGGCTATATTGAGTTTGGACATAAAAACGAATATCCGAATTATCTAGTAGACTTGTTCAATAAGTCTGCCAAGCATAATGCGATTATCAAAGGCAAGGTTAACTACATTACTGGTAATGGTTTCAAAATCGTAGGGGATGTAGATCCCATTGGTGAACAATTCATCGCAAGCGCAAATCAATCAGAATCGTTAACCGAAATTCTACGCAAAGTTTCTACCGACATCGAAATCTTCGGTGGAGCTTATATGCAAATAGTATGGAGTCAAGTAGGAGGGAATCTATCTGAGATTTATCACTTAGACTACACGAAGGTAAGAGCCAACGAGGACAATACGCAGTACTGGTATTCGGATAATTGGAAGGATCAAAAATATAAGAAGGAAGTTTACAACGCTTTTAACTCACAGATAAGAACTGGCACTCAGATTCTTTACCTAAAGGAGTATCGTCCTAACCTTAATGCTTATGCTTTACCAGGTTATTTCGGTGCGTTAAACTACATCGAATCCGACATTGAGATTTCTAAGCACGTTTTAGGAAATGCACAGACTGGATTCAGCGCAAGCAAGTTAATCACTTTGCCAAATGGCGAGCCGACAGATGATGAGAAGCGCACAATAGAACGTAAGTTTACGGATCGCTTTACTGGATCAGATGGCAAGAAGTTTATTTTAAGCTTTACAAACGATGCTTCACGCAAGCCTATCGTAGATGACTTAGGAGCTTCAGATATTACTAAGGAAGATTTCCAGAATGTAGACAAATTGATTCAGCAAAACTTATACGCTGGTCATCAAATCACTGCACCAGATTTATTTGGTATTGCTACGCCTGGACAATTAGGAACGCGCCAGCAGATGCGTGATTCTTATGAGATATTTAAAAACACATACGTTAATGATAAGCAAATATATCTTGAACAAGTATTCAGTTTACTTGCCAAATTACATGGTGCTAATGGGAGCTTGCAAATCGTACCGGTAGAGCCTATTGGTATTGAATTTAGCGAAGCGGTAATTAAGGAGCTTGCACCTAAAGAGTGGATACTTGAGAAATTAGGTATTGACTTAACTAAGTATAATCAAGCTACAATTAATGACGTAGCACCAGTTCAACAAGAGCAATTAAAAGCAGGTTTTTCTGACGATGACATTATCTCAATATTTGCAGAGCTTGGAGTTAGCAAAGAGGAGTATTCAATATTTAAAAGCAAAGAGGTTTTCTCTTCCAATGTTAGCGAGCAAGAAGAACAGATGCACATGGAGTTCGCTGAACAAGCGCTAACAGTTTTAGAAGCAAATATCTTAGACTTGATTCAGAAGGATAAGCGTATTACTGCTGAAGTTATTGCTGGTGCTTTGAAAACAGATTTGAATATAATTAAACGAGTTCTCGAAGGCTTATCTGCAAAGGATGTTATAAAGATTAAGGAGGTAAATGGCGTTATAGAGAGAGCGCTCCCTAAGCCATTAAGTAGACTAGAAGCACCAAAGCCTCAGACTAGTACTTTCCAAGTACGGTATAGCTACGAGTGGAGAACAGATATTCCTTCTAACCAACGCAATACGCCAGCGCATCCAAGCAGACAGTTCTGCGCGCGCTTAATGCAGTTAGATAGATTATATAGCAGAGCGGAGATTGAGCAAATTAGCGCAAGATTAGGCTACTCAGTATTTGATCGTAGAGGCGGATGGTGGACTAAGCCTAATGGAGATCACTCTCCTTCATGCAGACATCGCTGGTATGCACAGACAGTAATTAAAAAAGGATAGAATGAAGAATACTTTATTTATTTCAGTTAGTTCAATCAAGGAGAGAACTGGACTTCATGCAAATGTAGACGATAAACTCGTCTTGCCAGAAATTAAGACTGCGCAAGACATGTACATTCATCCTTTACTTGGTTCTGCTTTGTACGAGCGCTTGCAAGATGGCATAGATAACAACAATTTAACGGCTGATGAAGTTGCACTATTGGATAACTTTGTAACTGATACGCTTATCTACTACGTTCTATCTGAGCTACCTACTGGACTTAGCTACCAATTCTATAATAAAGGATTAGTACGCAAGACTTCAGACAATACAGATCAGCCACAGATGCAAGATTTGTTAGACATCTCTGCAAGGTATCGGAAGAGAGCTGAGTTTTATGCGGAGCGAATGGTTAAATTTTTAAAGCAAAACGCAGCGCAAGGGAAATATAATTTATATTTGAATCCAGGTTCTGGACTAGATGCAATTCATCCAGATAATTCTGCATATTCTACGACTATTTACTTAGGCGATTGTGAAGGATGCGGAAGCGGTTTATCATTCGAAGAAAAGTATCAAGGTCAAACTGGTTTCTGTTGCTAATATGCCGAAAGATTATAGTAGAAAAAACATTGAAAAACTGAAGATTTATTTAAGTCAAAATGGCGATAAAACAACTAACATTAAATCAGACAGTCAAGCTGATAAGGGACATAGCGCAAAGCCACGACCAAATTAATACGGTCTATTTTGGCGATGTGTGGGAGTTTTTAGCGCAGGCTGATAATGTTTATCCAGCGATGTTTTATTCGCTTACTGGAAGCCAAATAAACGGCAAATCTTTAGACTTAAACTTTAGCTTATTCTTCTTAGATAGACAACTTCAAGATGAAAGCAATGAGACGGAGGTATTGTCTGATCAATTGCTAATAGCTCAAGATATAGTTTCTATGGTTCGTTCTCCTAAATTTGATTGGGAGATAGGCGATAGTGTATCACTAGAATTTTTTACAGAGAATGAGAAGGACTATCTTGCAGGCGTAAAGGCCGATATTATAGTAAGCTTCCCAATGCTTTCAAATAGATGTCAAGTTCCAAGCGATTTTAATTATCCAAATTAATGGCAAATAAAAAAATAAACCAATTAGTATTAAAGACTACCATCCAGCCTACGGATTTATTTCCGTTAGGAGATGCTACGACTGGACAACTATTTAAAAAGACAGTTGCGGAATTGCAGGCTGCAATCGGTGGCGCGGTAATTTCAGTAAACGGCTTAGTAGGTACGGTAGTACTTGACACAGATGACATCCAAGAACTAGCTTCGCCAACAAATAGATATTTTACAGAGGCGAGAGCAAGAGCTGCAATAAGCTTAACTACTACTGGATCTTCAGGTGCTTCTACTTATTCTTCTTCTACTGGAGTTTTAAACGTTCCTACTTATACCTTAGCTGGACTTGGTGGTATTACTGCAAGTTTCTTGAGCGGAGGCACTGGAATTACTTACAATAGTTCTACTGGAGTTATTTCTTATTCAGGAACGGTTTATACAGATGCTTCAGTAAGGGGATTAGTAAGCGCTGGTACTGGATTATCTTATAACTCTTCAACTGGTGTATTTAGTTATTCAGGTACGGTTTACACAGATTCAAGCATTCGTGCTTTAATCTCTTTAACTACGACTGGATCAAGCGGAGCTGCAACTTATAACAATATAACTGGAGTTATTAACGTTCCAAATTATACGCTTGCTGGATTAGGAGGTATTTCTTTGACTTCATTGAGCGGAAGTGCGCCAATAACTTACAATAGTTCTACTGGTGCGATTGGAATTACTCAAGCTACGACTTCTACTAACGGATATTTAAGCGCAACAGATTGGAATACTTTTAATGGTAAGCAATCGGCTTTAACGCTTGGAAATGTAACAGAATCCGTAAGTAATGTTTTAATGTTTCCAGATGGCGGAACGAATAAGACTATCGGTAATTTATCTATTCAGGTAGTTCAAGCTGGTTCTACATCTAGCGGATATTTAAGTACTACCGATTGGAATACTTTTAACAATAAGCAGAATGCTATTACGCTTACTACTACTGGATCTTCAGGAGCTGCAACATTTAGCGGAGGCACTTTAAACATTCCTCAATATCAATCAGCTTTAACTAATCCAGTTACTGGTACTGGTACAAGTGGAAAACTTGTAAAATTTACTGGCACTTCTACAATAGGAAATTCAATAGTAACTGAATCAAGCACTAATATTTCAATTGCTGGAAATTTAACAGTATCACAATCTAATACTAGTGGAAGAATTGATAATAATCCTTTTTTACGATTAGTAAATACAGGTACTTCTACATTAAGTCAAAGTGTTGATATTGTAATGAGATGGCAAGATGGTACTTATAATGGTACTGGAGGCATTTCGATGGTAAGAGAATCAGCTACTGCTAGATCAGGAAGCTTAATTTTACAACCTATAAATTCTGCTGGAGATAATGTTTCTGCGATGACTCTTACTTCCGCTGGCAACGTAGGTATTGGGGGGACTCCAAACGATAAACTACAAGTAGGAGTAGACGAAAATGCTTATATATCAATTGGAAACGGAGGAAGTACAGATGTAAAAAGCGGATTAAGATTTAGAGTAGGTGGAGGCGGTACTGTTTATAGTGCTATGGAATCCGCTGCTTCAAGTTCAGGTAATGGATATTTAACGTTTAGCACAATTGGTTCTAGTACTTTAGCCGAACGTATGCGGATTACTTCGTCAGGTAACGTAGGTATTGGAACGACATACGAATTAGGGTTAGGTTATCTTTCTTTAACAATTGGAGGTTCAAAACCTGGCATATTTGTAATAAAAGATAATGCAGGAAACGATAAAGGGTATTTATATACTAATATTTCAACTTCATTTTTTACTATTGAATCCGCTGGAGCTAATCCATTATTATTATCTACAAACTCTGGCGAGCGTATGCGAATCACTTCAGGAGGTAATATTTTAATGGGTACTACCACAGACAACGGCGAACGTTTGTATGTTTCAGGTTCAATCCGCGCTACTGGTTCAATTACTGCTAACTCAGATGCTCGGCTAAAGAAAAACATTGAACGCATTGAAAACGCTTTAGAAAAAGTAGAGCAAATTTCTGGCTATACTTACAATACTATCTACGATGAAGACCGCCACGCTGGAGTAATTGCTCAAGAGATTGACAAAGTTCTACCTGAGATTGTAAACAAAGGAAACGATGGTCTTATGGGTGTTGAATACGGAAACATTTCAGCGCTATTAATTGAGGCGATTAAGGAACAGAAAGTATTAATAGAATCTTTACAAGCTAAAGTTGAAGCATTAAGCAAATAGTATGGCTTTACAAGCTTCGGGACAGATGTCCTTTGCAGATGTGTACAATGAAATAACGGGGGAATCTTTACAGAATCCTCCGATTTCTATTACATTGGCCGAGCTAGGACAATTACAAAACGCTTCAGGGCAGACTATACCATTAAACCAAAATTCTCCTTATAAGCCAGACGGCATTTTGCCTACGGTTTTCCCAGATGAATGGTACAGATACTGTCAGACTTGCGGAGTTCCAAAGCCATTCCTTCAGATTACAAAGCAAGCTAGTACAAGCGCTGATGCTGGAGTAGATTTTAATTACTTTCTAACGGTTACAAATAACGGAGAAACTTCTACTAGCGGTAATATTACGATTTACGATACGATTCCAAACAATATAATCATAAGGTCTGTAACTGGCAGTAATATGACTTATACTGTCGTGAATCAGAATGTAACTATTACTTATACTGGAACGCTTGGAGTAGGACAGTCGGCTTCGTTCTACATTATCATTAGGACTTTCTATTCGGGAACGTATTATAATCAAGCATCATGCGTAGGCGGAGGCGATAATACTATCCGATATTCTAATACTACGGTTACTTCTGTTAATACTGCTACATATACTGCTACAAAGACAGAGCGCAGAGACAGAACGCTTCAGCGTAACAATTGCGGAGAATTTGGGACTGGATCATACGTTCAGGTTTGGAGTCCTTACTTTACCAATACTTATACTAGCTACATTAGCCAGGCAGATGCGGATGCGCAAGCGACTAATCTATCTGTAACGCAAGCTATAAACTGGCTAGATGCAAACGCTCAAGCGGTAGCAAATGCAGAAGGAACTTGCGGATTTGTTTATCCAAACTTGCAACTTGTCCAGAGCTTGACTCCTACAACAATTAATAGGTTTCAGATTACTACGCTGAATATTAATATTAGAAACTTTACCACATTTACAAGCGGTACGATTACGCTTACTTGCGCATTGCCTGCTGGTCTTAACTACGCAAGCTTACAGAATGCTCCTTCTGGCTGGAGCTTCAGCGTAAATAATAACATTATAACGATGACTACTACGCAGCAGTTATCGCCTACTTATAATGCAGATTTTAGATTTAGTTTAACTGGTGTGCAAACTGGAACTTTCAGCTTCTATACTTTTGCTACTGGTGGCAATATTGCTAATCCTCCAGTAAACTCTAACTCTACTACAATTACAATTAACCAAGAAGCAGTATATAGTATTGATGCTGGATCATTCAATAACGATTATGTATACAATGGAAATTTTGCAGGCACAGGTACTGGATTTGATGCCTATGTAAATGCAGTGCCAGGAGATGACGCAGGCCATTTTATTTTGTTTACCGTTAACAATGGAAATACTGGGACAGACACCGTAAGAGTAGAAGCAATTTTGCCTCCGCATATACCTTCAAATTATGTTACTAGGATTTTTAATTCTACTTATTTTGATTCAAACATATTTCCTACCCAACCTAACGTAGTAGTATTTACAAATAAAACTACTGTGCCTGCTGGACAATATGTTTTCCAGGTTAAGTATAATTTGCCTTTAGAGTTTTATTCTATTTCAACGCTTAAAAGTTTAAACCCAAATAATAACAATAGCACTTTAACTGTTTTTGAATCTGGGCAAAATGTATCATGCTTGCAGCAAGCTACTTTTTATCTATTTATAAATAACGGTTTTGTAAATCAAAAAAGTACCAGCATTAGATGGTTTAATAATTACAGATTTAGGTATGAGATTAGACTACAAAGGAATCCGTTTTTTGATGGTACTAGCAATGTTAAATTATATCTACGACAAGTACCTTCTAGTGGCGGTTTTTATACTGAGTTTATAGATTCTCCTTTTGTTCCAATATGGAATGAAACGGTTGTAAAAACTATTTTATATAAAGATTCAACCAGAGGAACAGATTATGTTCCAGTAGAAATAAGACCAGCAGTTCCGCCACCTCAAGTACCTCCGCCTGCTTTTCAATTTGAATACTATTTTTATCTGCCACCAGTAGGAGGATATAAGCAACAAATTGATTCTGACATACAATATTCAGGGAACTTAGAAGTATTTGGTGGGTCATTTAATTTATCTAGTATTTTTAGATACAACAAAAATGGCATTACAGATTTAAATAATTCTGGAAATTTAACTCAGAAAGCTTATAATATAACAACAATTTTATTTGTAGGAGAAGATGGTAAATTTCTAGTTAGGAATAGGACTGTATAATTTTATTAAAACAAATATAATTTTGCTATTTATTAGAGAACCAAACAACTAACAGAATGAAATTAGATTTTAACTTTGACTTTTTAGGACTAGACGAGGTAGCATTTGAAGGTGGCAATGCAGGTAAGATGCTCTCAGGAGCTTTAGCAGGAGCAAGCAAAGGCGATGCTTTAAAGTTCTGGGATTGGGCAAAGAAGTTATTTAAGGGCGAGGTACTAGACCTAGATAAGTCTGACCAAGAAACTTTAAAAACATTTATTAAGGATTCTGAAAGCTTTACCGTATTGGCTAAGGCTCAACTATTAGAGGTATTTATAAAGGATTAATATGATCGTATTCATCGAACCAGTTCAAGGCGTTAGAGAGATAGCTGACAGAGTAGAATTAAACGTAATTAACTACGCTTTAAATTCTCCGCAGCAGACTCTTTATTTCTGTATGCAAAGCCAATTTAATAAAATGATTGAGCAAGGTAATTTAATTATACCTGAGTCTATCGTTTCTCAATGGGGCGTAGACGATTCAATTATTGTAGACTGGGCGCTAGATACTTTGGGACTTACTCCAAGAATCCAAGAGCTTACAGAAGAAGAACAAGCACAAGTAGGCCATTTATAAGATATGAACTTCGATTTTGAGAACGTAATTTTTCCTGCAATTATATCTGGTTTTACTGGATTCTTTGGCTGGCTAGTTGGTAAGAATAAAGAGAAGGTAGAAATTCAAGGTAGCGAAATTACCAACGTGCAAGAGGCTATAAAAATTTGGCGAGAGATGGCAACAGATATGAAAGCGGAAGTAGCGGAACTGAAAGAGAAGATAGAACTATTAACTACTGAAGTACACACGCTTCGCTCAGAAAACGTAGAGCTTCGTCAAAAACTAGAAGGCAAACCAAATGAAAATAAGCGTAACAGGACAAAAGGGAATAAACCTGATCAAACAATTTGAGGGTTTCTTAGCTAAACCTTACAAGTGTCCAGCAGGTATTCCTACAATTGGCTACGGAGCTACCTATTATCCTAGCGGATTAAAGGTAACATTGAACGATAAAGCAATCACAGAGGCGCAAGCCACTACGATGCTTATGAATATGCTAAAGACTTATGAGAAATCGGTGGACTCGTTTTGTCGTGATGACATTAACCAAAACCAATTTGATGCACTGGTATCATTCGCTTATAATGTGGGTGTCAATGCTCTAAAGGGTAGCACATTAATAAAGAAAGTTAATAAAGATCCTAACGATCCTACAATACGGGCAGAGTTTTTAAAGTGGAATAAAGGCGGAGGCAAGGTTTTAAAGGGATTGACTAATCGCAGAATAGCTGAAGCCAACTTATATGAATCTTGATCAATACACTAATGTAATAAAGGCGGTAACTTGGTTACTGCTTTTGTTTTTTGTGGCCTTTATTTACAAGGATTGCACAAAAAAGCGGACGAATATTCAGCCAAAATCTACATTAATTCAGACCAATGAAATCAAAGCAGAAATTATTAAACTCGATTCCGTTACTTATCGGATTCCTTTTACTTACACAGATAGTCAAAGGACAAATTTCCTACAAAATTACCGAAAATTCAGGTAAGCAAATCTGCATTCCAGTAACTTTAATGGATACGATTATCCATGACCTGCAAGAGCGTAAGATATTACTGCGTAGAGATTCGCTTTCTAGGGCATATATCTCAATTCTAAGAGACGATACTGGCGATAGGCAGTCAAAGATATACGAACACGAAAAAACTATCCTTATATTGCAAAAGAAAAAGGCGAGAAACGGCTGGCAAAGAAACATATTTATTTTGTCAACCATATTTTTAGGCTATTTATGTATAAGATAGAGATCGAACCAGTGGGCAAAAACGAAGAAAACGAGCTGACTACTATTAAAATGCTTGGCACAATGCTAGACATTTTAGAAACTATCAATACGATGGACGATGGTACTTTCGTTTTGAAGATGAAGCTATCCAATAATATTGAGTTTTTGGTGGATCAATTAATGACCGAATATGAACGAACAAAATAAGGGTACTCAAGAGGTAAGTCTAGAGGCGTTTGAATTATACAAGTCTGGACAGTTTGAAACTCAAGGGAAAATTGTTCGGCATATGCTAGGCATTTACCCACACATTAACAAAGAGCTTCTTAGAATTGCTTTACTTCGTAGGATTCAAAGATATAAGCGAAATAACTTTCATCCAGCTTTAGCTACCGAATGCGAGCAGGTAGGTCTGCCGATTGAGAACGTTTCTAACTACTGGTTTAAAGGCAAGCAGTATTCAATTCATGTTAAAGGCGATAAGGCTAAAACCTACGAGGAGATCAGGGACGAGATAGTCCAGTCTATGAACGAGCATTCTCCTAAGTACGAAACGATTATCCGTAGTAATATTGTAGATGGCCATTTGCTGGTAGTAGATCCTGCCGATATTCACATAGGCAAGCTGGCTACTTCGTTTGAGACTGGCGAAGATTACAATTCGCAGATTGCAGTTCAGCGAGTACTGGAAGGAGTAAGAGGTGTAATTCAAAAAGCTTCTGGCTTTAATATCGATAAGGTTCTTTTCATTGGTGGTAACGACATCCTTCACATAGATACGCCTAAGCGCCAGACTACTAGCGGAACTCCGCAGGATACCGATGGCATGTGGTACGAAAGCTTTCTAATAGCTAAGCAGTTGTATGTAGATGTGATTGAATTGCTTATGCAGATTGCTGATGTTCACTTCGTTTTCAATCCTTCGAACCACGATTACACAAACGGATTCTTTCTAGCCGATGTTATCCAGAGCTGGTTTAGAAATTCGCCTAACATTACCTTCGATTGTTCAATAGCGCATCGCAAGTACTTTGTCTATGGAAGCAATCTAATAGGCACAACGCATGGCGATGCAGCGAAGCAATCAGACTTAGGTTTATTGATGGCTAGTGAAGCTAAGAAAGATTGGGCAAATACAAATCATAGATATTTCTACACGCATCATGTACATCACAAGACTTCGAAAGATTTAATCGGTTTAACAATTGAATCCCTTAGATCGCCAAGTGGAACTGATAGCTGGCATCATCGCAACGGTTATGGAGTTGGTGGAGTAAAAGCAGTAGAAGGATTTATCCACCATAAAGAATTTGGGCAGGTCGCTAGACTATCTCATATTTTTTAATACATTTGTAGCGTAAGAATTTTTTCATAGTAAAATAGGTTTAGGTTTCCTTAGAAAGCCATTGGATTTTATCTGATGGCTTTTTTGTTGCCCTAAAAATAATTGTAAAAAATATTAAAAAAAGTTTTTTTTATTTAAAATAAGGTGTTACCTTTGACACATCGAAAGCAACAAAGCAATCGAATAAACCTTATCAAAATGAAAAACATTATTACACTATTAATCGGAGATTTTACTAAGGAGGACATCGTTCCCTTAATTATCCAGGTAACCTATTTAGCTTTAGCGCTTTCAATCATTACAATTTGCGAAAAGGTATGAAGGTCGTAAAAGCACAGTTCAAAGATCAAGGCGGAATCTATACGATGACCTGGTCTTACAATCCTGAACTCTGGGAAGTAAAGGATATCATTCAAAACGAATGCAAGAAAAATCGCTCAACCTTTTTAAAATTTATCACAGATGAAAAACCTAATTAAATCGCTTTCTGATTTTCAGAACGACTGCCCTATTATTCACAAGGATACCAAAGGCCATAACTATACATACGCTGACTTGCCTCAAATCTTCAGCGTAATTAATC
>Ga0247722_10001729_pt1 | contig 11821 bp, 10 predicted proteins | sample MSEWelMarce3H_FC_FD_189094 | JGI IMG/M metagenome (GOLD analysis project Ga0247722, IMG submission 189094) | Subsurface sediment microbial communities from gas well in West Virginia, United States - MSEEL Well Study Marcellus 3H_FC | ecosystem: Environmental > Terrestrial > Deep subsurface >... | reverse complement strand
TATTATTATTGAATTTGTCAATGTTGAATTAACTAATGGAAATATATCTATTAATACGAAATTACATATTGTTATGGAACAATTAGAAGTAATAAATAATTCTTCATTTGACTTAATATTTGTTCTTCGCACATATATAATGTTTTTACTATATTTGGATGTGTTGATAAATCAAAAATAAGTTTAGTGGGTGTATATTTGATAAGTCTAAGGTTATTTACTTGTAATATTATTTGCAATAATGTATTATACGTCTTATACCATATATCACATTGTATAATATTATTAATATTTTGATAATTTAGAGTTATAATATTATTATAACTAAATGTATTAAAATTTAATATTCTTAATGTCATCAATTTAAATAATTCAAATATAAAAAATTTATGTTTTCAAACGTATATTATCGTTTTCCAGACTGTTTAATATTGGTCTTGACTGGCTCGGATTTTTTAGGTTCCGGCTTTTTAGACTCTTGTTTGGTTGGAGGTTTTGCAGCTTGTTTCTTGGCCGGTGGTTCATCGTCAGAGTCTTGTTCAGATTTTTCTTCTTCCTCATCATCATCATTGTCATTATTGTCATTATCATCATCGTCGTCATCATCGTCATCATTATCATCATCATTACTATTTTTAGTATCTTTGGTTTTTTTATTGACAACTTGTTCTGGTTCTTCATCATCGTCGTCATCGTCACTGTCTTTGGTCTTTGTATTAATGACTGCTTGTTTTGCTTCAGGTTTTTGTTTAGAAAACAAAGAACTTTTAAATTGCATTGTGATGCCTTGTGTTTTATCTGGTGATTGTTCAGTTATACGCATTTGCACACATTTTGCACTAATACCGCATTTTTTTTCACCACTTTTCAATGCCCATAATTTGTTAAATACTAATGCAAATTGAGCTGTGCAACCCCATTTAAAATATTGTCTAACATCCGATAATGTTTTGCAATCTTTCGGGTCAGGTTCATCACCAACATATATTTGAGTATCGACCAAAAATGTTTCATTTCGTGTTTCTTCATATTTTTGGGATCTATTTTTATCGTATTTGGCACCAGAACTAAATTTAACTTTTAATCTCTTGTATGGTTCAAATTCTTTTCCATTAACTGCCGGCTCTAATAATTTTGCCATTTCAGTATATCGAATACCATTAACAGGGATACGTGTTTTTCTGTCGGCAGATTTGAAAGTTTCCAATATTCCTTGTTTATTTTTTTTGGTATTAATTTCATTTTCCATATATTCATCAATTTGATTAATCACGGAAAATAATAAATTTGAACCGGCATCAGTTTCAATATACGGAATGAAAAAATATGCAGTTTGCACGGAATCAGGGTTTGAACCGTGATATTTTTCATTATAATTTGCTGGGCCGCCCTTACTTAATTTAATAGGCTCTGTCACAATAACAAGTTGTTTTCCAAATTGTTCAATATTTTCTTTAGTGGGTTTCTTGCTCATATCATACAAATATCTCGGAATCGAAATTAATTGTGTTTGCTCAGATGTGCTCGGAAGTGGGCTAAATCCTAAACGGGCAATATCAAATGCGGCCGGGTCAATAACAGGGGTGTCTGTATCATTGTTATTGGAGTTTTGAGAAGTCATAGTTGATTGAGTGTTTCTTGGCATTGTTAATTAAATATTATTTATAATTGTTTAATATTTAATTTATTCAATATGTTTAAAAATCAATTTTTTTATATTTTCCATTATCAAACTATATGATTGATAATATAGTAATTACAGACATTAACGGAAACTATAATATTACAGCATCAACTCCTATTATAATATTATATAATGTCCCGATTGATTATATGTCATTAGTGTATGATACAATATATACAGTAGATAAACAAATATACAAATATATAAAACAAAAAATATATGACGATGTATTTATTCCAGTTAGTCAAATAAAAGAGAACTCGTCTGGATTATATAATGTTATGTTTGCCAATACATCAATTTTCCCATTAGCAACATACTATAAAGAAATTAAGCAAAATGTATGGATAGGCAAAACAACTATATCACGAACATTATATAAAACTATAGGAACTATAATGAGTAAAACAAAACCAATAATAAAATATCCAGTTTTCCCATCATATATGCTGACAAAGCGAGATTATAAAATAAACAATATATATAAAGATATATATTCTGATAATTCATATGGAAAATGGAAATTAGATGAAAATAAATTAATAAATAAAAATTTATATTCAAAATTAAAAATGGTTGAAAATAGCAATCCGTGGTATCATAATAATAATATAATGGGAGGGGCTGCACATATTAAGGATTCATATAAAATAACAGGCAAAGAAAATAAAACATACAATAATGACAGTCCTAATAATATTATTTATATAATGCTTGTTTTAGTTGTATTACTAATATTAGCAAAACAAATGTAATTATCTAACAATTCTATAATCATTTTTCGGAATATTTAATTTTTGTTGTTCATCCTCTATAGTTATTTTTATATATCGACTATAAGTAAATATATATCCCCGATTATACAAATATGCCATTGCATCAAGAATATATCTGTCTTTCATGAATGGATTATAGTCTTTATTTCTATTTTTATACAATCTATTTATTTTACTTATAAATATATCCATCAAATAACATTTATTTTCTATCATCCATATATAAAAATCTGCAATATTGTCTTTTGTTTTAGTTTGGTCTGATAAATAATTTTTTATGTATATCTGATATATTTCATCTCTGTCTTCTTTTATTAATATATCTTTTGGCGAAATTGTTTTTAATATATCAAGTTCGTGGTATGAAAATAAGGGTTGTAATTCTGCATTTATAGCGATGTTAATATCATAATATCGTTTTTCACCATATTTATAATATCTATAATAATCGACACAATAACTACCACCCGTGTATGTATCATTTGTATCATTATTCCTATCAATATTTTCAGTTGGTTTTTTTATGTTGCTATTTATCGTGTTGCTAAACGTTCTTTGTATTTTCTTTGTTTTCATTAATTTTTTGTGTGACACAATTTCTCGTGATAAAAATTTTTGATGTTTATTTATTGGCATTGTTATTGTTAGTGTATCACAACTCATATAATCCGCATATATTGTAATATTAGCTACATCAAAATAATATGCAATACTCGATATATATTTAATAAAATTGTCATCACCTAATATTTCTTGTCTATTTATTCGTGAATGTTTGGTAAAAAAATTAACTTTTATTTGTGATTGATTGTCTTTCTCTCCTATTTCAATCATAAATAACATATATCCTTGATATATCGAATATAGACTAAATCCGTCTGTTGTTTTTAGTGAATACATATCTGCATATGGTCCGGTACTATCATACCATTCACCAATAACATAAAATTGTTTATCACTAATAACACATATTATTCTATTCATGGGGTCAAAATATGTTCTTAATAAATGTTCTATTTTTTCTTTAATCGATGATGTTTTAATTTTTTTAATGGACAAAAAATCTACAACTTTTGTTGCTCTCAATGAACTTGCCAATAATTGTGGTTTTTTTATAAATGATACGTGTGAATTACTAACCCATTCAAACTCATATCTTGTTGTAATTTGCGAAACAAAAGTATCATTAGGATGATAATAATTACAAGCATTATTTTTTGCAATCAATCTTAATTTTGTTAATGGGGGTAAAATAATTTCTTCTTCTGTTGGAAATCGTGATAATGTTTCTAAACATAACCCAATCCCATGTATTTCTTTTGGTATTTTTATTTTTATCAATATAAAACCAAATTTATGTAAATCTTCTCTGTAATATGGATCGCGTGTTGTTGACATAAAACCTTTATCTTGGAATATTTCCCCAATTTGTATATTTTTCATAAAATCGTCATTATTAACAAAACGATATAATATATAGTCATTATCAAATGCAGGTGCATTCAATACTAATGACCATATTTTTTCAATATTAACTTCCAAAAAATCATTATGATATTCGTATTGATTAAGTCCCCTCAAATATTGGTTCATAAAATAACATCCCTGTATAGTATAATATTGTATTAATCCAACAAGATTATTTGAAATAATATAATTTTGATGTTGTAATAATACACTTGCATTAATATCATTATTGTGTATGACACGACAAATATTAGTATAATAATCATTTGTTAATGTATCTTTAAAATCTATATAAGAAGTGTCTTTTGGCAATTCAACTAAACCAATGTTCATTCCTAATTTTAATACTTCATCTTTTGTATAATATGGCTTCAAGTGTGCCATATGCGGAATAAATGATTTTCTTACACACGTATATGTTGCATTTCCAATTTCTGGTGCATATCTATAAAATACTTTTAAATATGTTTCATTTAATACTTTATGATCCAATTGTTTCATAAATTGTTCCATTAATTCTAATTTGTGGATATATCGTATAAATAATTTATCGTTATTTAGTTCTTGATTATTTTCAAGTTTTTTTAGTCGTTTATATTTCAATTGTTCTATTTCTTCTAAAATTAACTCATCTGGAAATCTATATGCATTATTTATAACGTGATAATATACATTTCTCTTTTGTATAATATATATATTTGTTGATACAACATCATATAATGGGATCCAATCACAATTATCTGATATTTTTTTTTTGATTTCGTCAATAGTAAATTTCGTTTTCGATAATTCTTCTTGTGTTGGCAATCTATACTCAAGATAATATAATTCTTTTATTGCAACTGTTTGTTGTATGCCTTTTAATGTTTTACTCTCTATATGGAATAGCGGGATCATATATATAAATATAATAAATAAAAGATAAATTATGATATGCATAATCATAAATTTTTAATTTTGATAAATTTATATTGCGCCACAGTTGTGTGTAAAACACATACTATTATTGACCTCGGATACATTAAAATGAAAATTATCTTTGAAATATACCATAGACTTATTGATTAATTCGCCAAATTCAATCAATCTTTCATTTTGAACATTTATATTCATATCAATAAAATTTAATAAATTATAAATATTAAAAATCAAAACTAATTTTATTAAAAAATATGAACGCCAAGAGGTTGTTTGATGCATAATTATTTCTCCTTCAAATATTTTTATAAATATTTGTTTTAATAATGCTTTTGTCAATTCAAAATGTATTTTTTTATTTATTTTATATTCTTTCATCGGGTCCGTATAATTATACATTTTTGTATGTATGTTATATTCCGGCTGTTTATGAACTATATAACATGTTTTAGCAATTTGACTAATTGTAAAATTAATCTCAGTATTAAGCATTTTTCCAAAATATTCATTAAAACTTGTATTTATTTTTTTTATATAATATTTCATTATAGTGTATATTATTAATGCACACGATTCTGTATAACTTTCATTTATATAATCAGAGCCTTCTATACGTGGTATATTCAGCATTTCAACTAATTTGTTATAAAATTTATCGTTTATATGAAAATCAAACCTATAATAATGAAACAACTCGTGTATAAAAACTTTATAAAACTCTTCTTTTCTAAAACATATTATGATTTTTCCTGGATATGTTGCGCCAGAATTTATATGGTCGCGCGTTAAAATTTTTGACAAATTATTTATCTGTTTTTTTGCATTACTGTAAATTACAACTAAATTTACATTATTTATTTTATTACCATAATGTTTGCCCAATAATTCATAGAAATTAATTATAGTACATATTAATTTTATGTTTGGTGGTTCATTTCTAACAGGAACATATAAATAAATATTATGATGTTTATATGTAATTTCTGTATATACTAATTGTGATTGTTCAATATCTTTTTTTACTGAAGAACCAATAAAGGAATTATCATATAAATGCTTTTGTAGGTCTTTATTTTGATGTACATTTGTTTCATAAGTTGATATAATATTGTAAATTATACTGCTTTCAAATGATTGTTTTGCATATTTTAAAAATATTTGTATGCTTTTGTGTCTATCAAATTCCATTTATATATAGTGGGTTATATTTTATTCTTATTTTTACTTGATTATAATATATGAAAACACAAAACATACCAACATATATGAACAATAAATTAATTAACTCACTTTATGCCACTAATATATATGACCAAAATTTTTATCAACAAACGCAATTACAAAAAGAAGAGCAATTAAGGAAAATCAAAAATGTATCGGATCTTGGATTGTCCAAAGAACAAATCACGGAATATGTTATTTCTCCTATAAAAATAGAAAAAACAGATGCCAGCCAACTTGAAGTATTACGTGCAGAATGTAAAACACAATTTAAAAAAGAATATATTGAAACTAATTGGTGGAAATATCGAACAAATGCGCCATATAAAAACATTCTAAAAGACCAAAATTGGAAAAAAAATTTTAAATCGAATGAAGATCTGATTGTCCATAAATATACTAATATTGACAAAATAGGATTACTCGAAGAATACGAAGCTATTATGAAACTTATTGAAAATCATAATGGCGAATTAAAAGTTGTTTTTTCTGCCTCGAGTGAAAATAAACATAAAGAGCAATACACATATTTGCAAAAAACAAAATGGAAAAAATACAATCCAAAAGATTATAACGAACTTAAGAATTATTATGAAAAAGAACAACAAAATATTAGTAATAAACAAAAAATATTAGATAGTGTTATTTCTCGTGTTATGAATGAAGATATGACAGATGCAGAATTAAAACAAATCGAAACAGAATTCTTAGAACCAATACAAGAAACTTCTAATTTGCCTAAAGCAAGAATTAATAAAACAATAAAAAATATAAATTTATCAGATGCAACTGATCTGGTGCCTAAAGCGCGAATCAAAATTGTCAGAAAGACAAATACTTAAATCTCGCTCAGTGCTCTTCCAATAGCATCGCTTGCTGCCCTGCACATATCATCACGAGACAACACGGGGGGTTCGGGCAAGCCGCGTGAGCCGCCACGGGATGCACTACGGTAGACAGCATCAGGGTCCTCAACAAAACCATCACATCCATCACATCCATCAGGCAAGCCACGAGAACCGCCGCGTGAGCGTTCTGGAATACCTCTTGACACATCGCCGTAGACTGGTGGGCCCCCTTGGGGTTTTGTGCTCGGCAACAACGAGTCCACAAATCTCTTTGCAAGTTTTTCACGAAGAACACCCCGGAACACCTCCGTCGCAGGTCCATCTGTGTAAAAGAACAGAAAATTGTTGATTTCCAGTTCGTTCAACGTGGCACAGATAGACCGCATCGACAAATGATGCTCCGGGTGTTTTTCGTCAGTGCGGTCCGTATCGTATGTCAGGAAGTTGTCACCTCTCCCGCCCGCGAAACCGTGCGCGGCAGCATCTGTGAACATGAATAGAGTCACAGACGAGTATTCGCCGCGACACTTCTTGATGATTTCGATTGCAGCGTGTAGAGCAGCCGCATGATGTTCTGCGAAATCATCGCCGCCATCGGCTCTAAACCCCTTCAGAAACGCGAGACAGTCGTCGAAATTGTCGGTGGGGTCCATAAATGCAACAACCATATCGTCGCCAATGTCTCTATGAACGACAATTGCAATCCTTGTGCCGGGCACAAATTGATGCCGTTGTGTCTGAATGCACTTATTAACCGCATCAATTTCATCTTGCATTGAGCCTGTGACGTCAATCACAAAAATGACCAATTTGTACCAGTCATTTGCAGCCGCGATAGCAACTTCTGCTTTTTGTTCCCCGTCTTTCTCACTGATTCTCGGCATCTTTAAGACGTCGATTTATAATATGTAATTTATATTATTGCAATAACATATTTATATTTTCAATTTTTATATGCGTATTTATATTTATTATTATACTCGATATATAATTATATATGGAGTATATTAATAAACCAGAAAGGAAAGAAAAACAACATATAATTTTGGGCATTGATTTGGGCACTACTAATAGTTCTATTGGTATATGGAGAAATAATACATATGAAATCATACCTGATGAATATGGAAATAAAACAATACCAAGTTATGTGTCATTTACAAATATTGCAAAATATGTTGGGTTGGCAGCTAAATTGCAAAAAGATATAAATGTTGAAAATGTATTTCATGATATAAAACGTCTAATAGGCCGATTATATAATGATCCAAATGTGAGAGCATTATTAAAATTACTAAATTATAAAATTATAGAAAATGAACGCGGCACAATTAGCATTCAATCGACTATAAAAGATAATAAAATTTTTTCACCTGAAGAAATTAGCGCGTGTGTATTAATGCAACTAAAAGAGAATGCACAAGCATATTTAAAATGTGATGTCAAAGATGTAATTATTACTATTCCTGCAAATTTTAATGATGCGCAAAGACAAGCTACAAAAGATGCAGCTTTGATTGCTGGTTTAAATTGTTTAAGAACTATACATGAACCAACAGCGGCTGCACTTGCATATGGTATGGTAGAAAAAACACATAATAAATCGATTAGAATAATTGTTTATGATTTTGGAGGTGGCACATTGGATGTAAATTTAATTGATATTTGTGATGGTATATTTGAAGTTCTATGTACAGCAGGAATAACACATTTGGGCGGTGTTGATTTCGACAATCGATTAATTAATTTCTGTTTTGCTTCTTTCTCTCGTAAATACTCGTTAAAATTAGACCAAATATCAAAAATTTCTATACAGAAACTTAGATTGCAATGTGAAACTGCTAAGAAAACATTAAGCACTAATATGTCAGCAGTCATAATGGTTAATGATTTTTACAATAATAAAGATTTATGTGTAAAAATAAAAAGAGATGATTTTGAAAATTTATGTCGAGATTTATTTTTGTTGGCATTATATCCAATCAATGACATATTTAAAGAATGTAATATGACAGAAAATGATATAGATGAAGTAATTTTAGTAGGTGGAATGACAAGAATGCCATATATTAGAGAAATGTTAAATAATAGATTTAGAACAAATAATAAATCAAAAATTAATTGTTCTATTAATCCGGATGAAGCTATAACTATTGGCGCAGCTATACAAGGTTATTTATTATCTAACAAAGACGACCCGTTTTCAGATTCTATTACTCTCATGGATATTACTCCATTATCATTAGGAATTGAAATTTCAGGTGGTATAATGGATGTATTAATTAAACGGAATACGATGATCCCGTGTGAAAAAACAAAACTATATACAACAGACACGGACTTTAGCGAATCAATATTAATAAAAATATTTGAAGGAGAACGAATACTTACAAGTCATAATTTTAAAATCGGAGAATTCGAATTAAATAAAATACCCATTCAACAAAAGGGAATGCCAGAAATAGAAATTACATTTGCAATCGATATTAATGGTATAGTTACTGTAACAGCATTAGAAAAAAATATTAATGAACCTGTGAGTATAATTGTAAATACCAATAAAAATGGTTTGAAACCATATCAATTAGAAGCACTCATAGATGAAGCAAGAGAACAAGAAACTATAGATACATTATATAAAATTAAAAAAAATTATTATTATGAAATCAAAGATATTTGTTCAAACATATTAAAAAATGTTAAAGAACATAAATTCACAGAAAATAATATTCAAAAAACAACAGATGAAATAAATATAATATATAAATGGCTCGAAAATAAATCATACAAAGATTATGAAATTGAAGAATATAATATAATATTAAATAAATTAAAAACGACATACGGGATGTTAGTATTACAAGGGGATGCAAAAATAATTACCGGAATTTCAGAAGAAGTTAATGCCACAACTATATATGGCAATAATGACGATGATGACGAATTATTACAAGCATATGAAAAAGTATCTAAACAGAATATGACACAAGAAGAAATAACAGAACTAAAAACATTAAAACAATCGTTAATAGAATTATGCACAAATACAAGTAATATTGCTAAAAATGCGAAGACTGAACAAAAACAAGAATTATTGCATTATGTTGATGATGTTTTAGTATGGTATTATTCACACGAAAACCAAACTAAAAATGATTATATTGAAAGAATAGATAATATAAATTTATTGTGTGAAAAATTAATATTTGAAACATCTGAAACAAAATCTGAAACAAAAGAACAAAATTCACAACAATTAGAAACATTATGTTTAACACTTATAACACTTATTAATAACAATCAAATTAAGGGACCAAGAGTATCATTATTCAAATATAAATTAAATAATATATTAAAATATGTACTAAATACAGACAATACTCCAGAATATCAAACTATTTGTTATGATCATATAATCGCAATTAATGAAATGTGTAATCAAATATATGAAACAAATGAACAATTGACAGATGTCATAAATATAAATACTCAAGAAACAAATAATACAAATAATACAAATAATACAAATAATAATGAAGGAATGAGCATTTTAGAATTAATGAGACTAAAACAAAATGAAGAACTTGAAGATATTCTTAATAAAAATTGAATATATAATAATTAAATATATAAGATAATAAAAAATGTTGTCATTACAAACACAAGCAGAATTCTATAATTTTCAATTCATTGGCATACTTAACATATTTGTTTTGTTTCTTGCAGCATTAATAATTTCGTGCATACACAATGATATATTCATAACAATGTGTTATGAACATATCATATTATTTTACATTCTTATTGTAACAAATATATGCACAAGTATATACATATACGTTTTACTTGTATATTTATGTTGTAATCAAAACACGATACACAAAAGAATTATATATTATGTGATACAAACATCCGAATTTATAATAATATTGTATAATTATATTATATTTTTTGCTACAAATAAATGTTTTACAGCGGGGACTATTTTAAATGACACGATTTATATCAAAAAAAATAATCTTAACACCCACTATAAAAATTTGGGTATATCGGCTAATGTTAATTTAGCCTCCAGAAATATAAATACTTCTGAACCGTCGCGGAACGGGAATGAATTTAATTTGCCTCTACGATTTTTCTAGTAAATTGTAAAGGTCTTTTCCCTGTTTTTTTTAGTTCTTCTATTATTGATATCATATTTTGAACTGCATTCTTATCTCTATTATGATAAATTTTACATATTTGTAAATGTTCTTGCTCTCCATCAGGATTAACGACTTTATGTCGCAGAAGACCATTTACTAATATGTTTTTATTCTTCATAATATCTTTAGGTTTGTTTGACTTTCTAATTAAAAATTTATCTAATTCATTATGACAACAATTACAGAATTTTGATGTACAATATTCATTAATTAAATATGATTCATATCCAGCATTTTTAAATATTCTTCTAATTCTTTTACATATAATTGGTTCAACTCCTTTCATATTATAACTTCCAGTATCATAATCACCAATTACAAAAATAGTATCTTCTGGTTTACCATATTTATTCGAAAAATTATTAATTAATTTTGATTCTGATTTCTGTGTATTTGTATATGAATTTAATTTGAATTTTCTAAAAAACTTTTGTTGATAATGATTAAATAATTTATGATTTACTTTATTTTTTTCAATTAGATATTCCTTAAATTTATCATAATTAACTGTTTTACTATTAACCAAACTTAATGTTGATTCTATTTCTTTTATTGTTTTGTCATTAATTTTTGTTTCTGTATTAACATTGTTTTAATGTTTTTAGTTCTGTTATTTCTTCTTGTGTCATGTTCTGTTTAGATACTTTTTCATATGCTTGTAATAATTCGTCATCATCGTCATTATTGCCATATATATAGTTG
>Ga0247722_10001728_pt1 | contig 11822 bp, 1 predicted proteins | sample MSEWelMarce3H_FC_FD_189094 | JGI IMG/M metagenome (GOLD analysis project Ga0247722, IMG submission 189094) | Subsurface sediment microbial communities from gas well in West Virginia, United States - MSEEL Well Study Marcellus 3H_FC | ecosystem: Environmental > Terrestrial > Deep subsurface >... | reverse complement strand
TAGATAGAGTGACCACCGGCACTAACGTCAACCAATTAACCTTAACCACGGCCCCTGATTTAATTCGTAAACCTAATCAATTAGCGGTATGGCCACACATTTTGACCAATACAGGTAATGCGGCTGATTCATATCAATTATCTGCAATAGATTTTCAGAGTGATAGTGGTAATTTAGAAAACTTGATATTGGTGCAAGATGTTGATCGTGATGGTTTGTACAATCCTGCCATAGATACGCTAATTGTGGGCAAAGTGAATCTTAATGCCAATGCAAATATCGCTTTGTTAGTAGTTGGCACTGTACCTGCTACGGCTCAAGCCAATGATATTTTTAATGTCACCTTAACCGCGATTAATAATGCAGGTGATAGCCGTGTTGTGACTGATAAAGTGCAAGCCATTTCTAGTCCTGTGAGCTTAATCAAAGAGGTTGATAACACGGAAATTCGTTTGGTTAATGGCCAAGCAAGTTTGAAATATACTTTAACGGCGCAGAATATTGGCACCTTGGATGTTAAAGCCGTGCCAATTGTAGTGGAAGGCACCGCTTTTAATAAAGTCGTGTTAGAAGACAAAATCCCCGTAGGCTTGCAACTTAAAGATGTTAAGCAGTTGGGTAGTTTGGCAGGCACACAAGTGTTGTATCGTCTCAAAGGCGATACGAGTAATCGTTATACTTTATATGTTAAAGGCAAAATTGCTGATTTAAGCCAAGTTGACTCTATCGCTTTAGCGGTTGATAGTTTAGTTCCGCAACAAACAGCCCAGTTACAAGTTGATGTGGCAGTGAGTGACACTACGCTCGGTACAGTGTTTAACAACCAATTTAGTTTAGCTTATCGTTATGCTGATGTGATTACTCAAGATAATTCTAATATTGTCACCAGCACTATTTTAAGTTATCAAGCTCAATTAAGCACAGCCCCCGATTTAACTTTAGACCCAAGAACGGTTGCTGTATGGCCGCACATTTTAAAAAATACGGGTAATTTGGCTGATAACTATACTTTATTGTTAAATGATGCCTTGACCGACAGTGGCTTATTACAAGATGTGCAGTTGATTCATGATGTCAATAACAACGGTATTTATGATGCTGCCGATAATATTATTAGTGCCAGTTATGTGATTAGTCTTACTCCTAATCAATCAGCAGCAATACTGGTTAAAGCCATTGTGCCAGCAAATGCCAAAGAGAATGATGTCTTTGTTTTAGATTTAATGGCCAAAGGCCAAGCCTCTGGCCAAACCTTACTAGCAGTAGATACGGTCAAAGTCGTGCAAACGGTATTGCGCCTCAGCAAAATAGCCGATAAGCCAAGTATTGATTTTGAAGATGCTAAAAAAGTGATCGATACCTTAACTTATACCTTGGGTGCCGAAAATATTGGTTCTCAAGTCTTAAATCCGATTGCGATTAGTATTGATGGTATCAACGCCCAAAAAGTTATTTTTAAAGATGCTTTACCTGCGAATGTGTTGTTATTAAACGATAAAGACCCACTCAATAACGGTTTGGCGGCAGTTGAATATACAGGAACTGGCAAAATTTTGTATCACTTAGCAGGACAAAGTGAACACACTTATGTCAGTGCCGCCAATAAACCAAGTGATGTTAAATTAATTGACGGTGTGGTATTAGCACACGACAGTTTTGCGATTGGCCAAACAGATAGTTTTAAATTAAGAGTCAATGTTTATAACAGTGCCACAGGTGCGACAGTTAATAACATTTTGCATGGTTATTATTTTTACGGTACAGAAGTTCGCCAATCAGTATCGCAAGAAACCCCAACCATCGTCAAAGGCTCGGCAAGTATTCAAACCAAAGATAAATTTTATAATATCAGTGCGCGAGTAGCTTTGAATGGCGATGTGTATTTAGAAGCCAAATGCGCGCAATGTAATGTGCGTCCCGATTTTGTTGATCGTTTATTTTTAGAAATTAGCTCCCGCGATAGCGGTGATGTTGAGCGCGTGGTTGCCATCGAAACAGGCAAAAATACGGGTATTTTTAGAATCAGCGATAGCCGTTTAAAACAAGCTGATGCTTTACCTACTCGTTCGATGTTTGAGTTTCCTGTGGTGCATGGTAACTATATTATTGAAACTCGCGCCCATGACAAATTGACTGCCACTATTTTATGGTGTTTAGACGATAACGAATTTAAACGACCCAATACTGATGTAAAAGACGAAAATGGCAAGCCTGTAACGGCATTTATTTTGGTTGACCCGTTTGGTATTGTCTTTGACAGTAAAACTAATGCTCCGATTGCGGGTGCAGTTGTTAAATTAGTATTAGTTGAAAATGGTATCGAAAAACCTGCGGAAATTTTTGATGATGCAGGTTTACGTTGCAGCCAACCCCGCGATCCTAATGCCGATGCTATTTGTCAAGAAATCATTACCACAGGTGCAGACGGTGCGTATCGTTTTCCTTTAGTACCGCCAACTGATGGTATTAACACCTTTTATCGCTTAATTATTACTGCGCCCAATGGTTATGCTTATCCAAGTGTTGTGCCTGCGGCTGAGTTAATAGCCAAGTTTAATCGTGTTGTTGATATTAAAGGTTCTTATGGTGGTACTTTTGATGTGAGTCCAACCAAAGGCCCTGTAGAGCTGGATATTCCAATGGATCCTCCTGCGGTATTTTCATCATCTTTATTTATTAAAAAAACCGCTGCGCGCCAAAATGCTGAACTAGGTGAATTTATTGATTATACGGTTGTGGTGCGTAATGTTTCCCCCAACAAAACCCAAGCTGCCAGTGTTGTGGTCACAGACCGTTTGCCCAAAGGTTTTAGTTATGTTGCGGGTACAGCACGAGTCGCCAAAGTTGCTCAAGAACCCAGTGGCGGTAAAGGCTCGATATTAACCTTTAATGTGGGTAATTTAGCTGCCGATAACGAAGTGACAATTACTTATCGCGCTCATATTGGCGTGGGTGCATTGCATGGAGATGGTATTAACCGTGTTCAAGCCAAAGAAAATATTGTCGGTGGTATCTTTTCTAATGAAGCGACAGCTAAAGTTAAAGTGACAGCAGGGGTATTTACTCAAGAAGGTTTTGTGACGGGTAAAGTTTATACTGACTGTAACCGTGATGGTGTACAAGGCCACGAAGAAATTGGCGTACCTAATGTGCGCTTGATTTTAGAAGATGGTTCTTATGTTGTGACAGATATAGAAGGTAAATATAACTTTTACGGCTTGCGTGCTACCACGCATGTTTTAAAATTAGATCGTACCTCTTTACCTGCTGATGTGGAATTGATTGAGCAAAATGTGCGTCATGCAGGTGACCCATCGAGTCGTTTTGTGGACTTAAAAGCAGGTGAATTACATCGCGCCGATTTTGCTATTACCACCGATAACGCTACTTGTTCTGGTCCTGCCATGACCGAGATTTACGCTCGCCGTAATCAAGGTGATGCTGCGATTGGTGAATTAGAGCGAGCCTTAAAAGCAGACTTAACCTTTGAAACCACGAATCCCAGTGATTTACGTTCTTTGCCTGCCAATGGGTGTATTAACAATACGGGTAATGAATGTGGTTTACATGGCAAAGCTAAAATGCCTGTTTTGGCAAGTGCCGCCAAAAACAATGTCGAAACAGATGATATTGAGCGGGTAAAAACGGCCACTGATACACGTACTTTAGAAAGCTATTTACAAGACCATACCAGTAATCAATTAGATGTTCTTAATTTAACAGATGGCCAAGTATTGCCTTATGCCCAAACACGGATTTTGTTTAAAGGGGTATTAGGAGCGCGTTTTGAAATTACCGTTAATGAGCAGCTTTTAGAAGATAAAAGCGTTTCTATTAAAATGGCAGTACCTGAGTTTCGTATTGAAGCCAGAGAATATATTGGTATCAATTTAGCCGCAGGACAAAACCGCATTGCGTTAAAGCAATTTGATGGTTTGGGTAATGTGCGTGGTACACGCGTGTTAAATGTCATTGCTCCCGATAATTTAGCCAGTTTGAGTGTGAGTAGTAATCAAAAAGTTGTCGAGGCCAACGGTACCAATGAAAGTCTATTAACGGTAAAACTGTTAGATAAAGACGGCGTGCCTGTTACTTCAAGAACTTCAGTGACTTTAGAAAGTGATGCAGGTCGTTTTAGAGCGGTCGATTTAGACCCTACCGCTCAAGGCGTACAGTTATTTGTTGAGGGTGGTCAGTTTAGCGTTAAATTGGTTGCGCCCACTCAAGCAGGCGAAGCTAAAATACGAGTCAGTAGTGGTACTTATAAAGCTGAAACGACAATCCGCTTTGTGCCAGAGTTACGGCCAATGGTTGCCGCAGGTATTATCGAGGGCATGGTTTCGTTTAAAGACTTTGATAGTAACAAAGTCTCGCCAGCCTTTGCTAATGATGGTTTTGAAGCCGAATTACAAAGTTTAGCTAATGCTAATGACGGTAAGCTCAATTTAGGCGGTCGTGCCGCGATGTTCTTAAAAGGCAAAGTCAAGGGTGAGTATTTATTAACGTTGTCTTATGACTCCAATAAAGAACGAGACCAACGTCTATTCCGTGATATTCGTCCTGATGATTATTATCCTGTTTATGGTGACTCGGCGGTGCGTGGTTTTGATGCTCAGTCCACCAGCAAGTTATATGTGCGTTTAGATAAAGGTCGCTCTTATGTGATGTTTGGTGATTACACCACACGTATTGAAAGCTCAGAAGCTTTATCTTTAGGACAATACAACCGCTCTCTAACAGGTATTCGTGGCCATTATGCTACCGATAACTTTAAAGCCACGACTTTTGTTGCTCAAACTAAAGCTAAACAACAAGTCTTTGAAATTCCCGCGCAAGGTGTGTCTGGCCCGTATGTTTTAACGGGTGTAGATGGATTGCGCGTGAATAGTGAAAAAGTTGAAATTATTAAACGTGACCGTAATAACATAGGTTTGATTTTGTCAGCACAAGCACAAACGCGCTTTAGTGATTATGAGTTTGAAGCCTTAACCTCAAGTATTTATTTTAAAGCACCTGTCCCCAGTTTAGATGCTAATTTAAACCCTTATTCGATTCGAGTAACGGTTGAAGTAGAAGAAGATACTGGCGAAGATTATTGGGTAGGTGGAGTACAGGTTGAGCAAAAATTAGGTGACAAATTAACGGTGGGTGCAGCAGCCGTGCAAGAAGATGACCCTGTTGATGCTTATCAATTGGGCAGTGTCAATGCGAGTTTAAAATTAGCAGAAAATACCAAAATTATTGCCGAGTTTGCTCAGTCTGATCGTGAAAGCAAAGACATAGGCAAAGCCAGTCGTGCCGAATTGACTCATGTGCAAGGACGTTTAAATGCGCGAGTCTATTATGGCGAAAGTGATACGGCTTTTGATAATCCTGCTGCACCATTAAGCAGTGGTCGTGCCGAAAGTGGTGTGAAATTACAAGTGAATATGAATAGTTGGGGTAGTTTAAACACCGAAGCGATTCGTACCGAAAACACCAGCACAGGCGGCGTACGTCATGGTGTTAAAGCCACCGTTACTCGTAGTATTAACCAGTACCTTTCGGCAGAGTTAGGTGGTCGTTTTTATGATGAAACCGCCGTCCCTGCTAATAATATTGGTTTGGGTGTCACTCCCTATGAGGGCGTGACTGTGCATAGCAAACTTAATCTGCAACTACCACAAGTTGATGGTGCGAGTGTCTATGGTGAATACGAACAAGATATTGAACAGAGTGACCGTAAAGTGATTGCTATTGGTGGTGATTATCGTATTAACCAACAAAGTAAACTCTATGCACGCCATGAGTTGACTTCTAGTTTGTCGGGTGCGTTTGCGCTTAATGACCAACAACAACGTAATAGCACTGTGGTTGGTGTTGAAAGTAATTATATGAAAGATGGTCGGGTGTTTAGTGAATATCGAGTACGTGATGCTATTAACGCTCAAGATGTAGAAGCTGCAATTGGTTTACGCAATGCTTGGTATTTGACCGAAGGCTTACGTTTAAATACTAATTTTGAGCAAGTGCGGACACTTGAAGGTTCTGATACCAGTGATGCGATTGCCACCAGTTTGGGTATTGAATACTTGGCCAATCCTTTATGGAAAGCAACAGGAAAAATCGACTTACGTTGGGCAGATAGCAGTGACACCGTGTTAAATACTTTAGGTTTTGCCTATAAATTGTCGCGGGACTGGACGTTATTAACCAAAAATATTTTGAGTTTGACCGATAATCATGCCCTAACTTCAGGCAATCGGATCCAAAACCGTTTTCAACTCGGTGCGGCATATCGTCAGGTTGATGTTAATCGTTGGGATGCCCTCACTAAAGTTGAATATAAATTGGACGACAATCAGACCAGCGCGGCTAATCTCATCGAAACCGAAGCCTATATTTTTTCGACCCATATTAATTATCACCCAACACGCCGTTGGACGTTCTCTAATCAATATGCTGCAAAATGGCTAACTGACCGCAAAAACGACATTAGTTCTGACTCAACTACCTATTTAGTGGGTGGTCGGGTGTTACATGATATGACTGAACGTTGGGAAGCCAGTCTGCAAGCAGGATGGTTGAGTGGTGATATTGGTGGTGAGCGTTTGGTGTTGGGTGCAGAGACTGGTTATTTAGTCACCACGAATTTATGGTTATCTGTAGGTTATAACTGGTTAAGTTACCAAGATGCCGACTTAGTAGGCACTGATTTTACTGTTGATGGTGCGTATTTGCGCTTACGCTTTAAGTTTGATGAGGACTTATTTGGCGCAACTAAGCCCGCTACTAATAAAGTATTGGAGCCAAAAAATGTCAGTCGCTAGTTCTCGTCACTCTTTAAGTGTACTTATTGCATTGTGGTTTTTGTTGGCTAGTCATTCAATATATGCGGCAGAATCGGAAGTATTAAAGCCAGAAGCAAAGCGTATTACCGATCAAAATGTTGGTGTAGATTTATCTATACTAAGGCAAACGCAAGACCGTATTGCGAAATTGAACACCTTAGGTACGGGTGCTGATAATTATTATTTAGTTAAAGCTCAGGCATGGTTAGATTTTGCGACTCAGGAATACTATGTTAATGACCGAGGGCCAGTAACTGACCAAGCATTGTTTCAGGCTCGAGATTTGATTGAGCGTATGGAGCAAGCTCAACAAAATATTAGCTTAGACACTCCTGTCATCGCTGAGTCAGAACGGTTACGTGAAGATTTATGGGAGATTGCTGCCGAATTAAAAAAACATCAAGGTTTTGCTTGTGCTGCCGCGCCACTTGCCGAAATGGAAGTACGTTTAGTATGGGCTGGACATGAAAATAAAGAATTGGGTTGGCGACACGCGCGTGAACATTTTGCTGCTGCCGAAAGACTGGCTAAACGCGCTCAAAAATTGGCTGATAATTGTTTCTGTCCAAAACCTGAAGATAAACCTTGTCCGATGGTGGCTGCACAAGCAACGCCTGAACCTGTTGTTGTTCCCAAAGTGATTGATGAAGTCAAACCCGTATTATCATTGGTCAACGTGCCACGTAATGTGCATTTTGCATTGGATAAATCGGATATTAATGAAAAAGGCGCATTAATTTTAGACCGTGTTGCTGAAATTTTAAAAGCCTATCCACATATGACCGCTATTTTAGTGGGACATACCGACTCTCGTGCCAGTAAAGCCTATAACTTAGCTTTATCTGAGCGGCGTGCTAAGTCGGTACTTAACTATTTAGTGAAAAAAGGTATTGATAAATCTCGTTTTAGTTATCAAGCAGAAGGGTTTAACAAACTTAAAACGGCTGAAGATGAGTTGTTAGGCCATGCTTTAAGTCGTCGGGTAGAGATTGCCTACATGGGCGAAAACATTCAATCTTACGACCAAACAGGTGATGTGGTGGTTGAAGAAATGCTTAAAGCTAAAGCAGCTAAAGCGAATAAAAAAACTAAAACAGTCAGTAAAAAGCGCAAAAAATAATGCATAAAAGGCTATCAATAAGAGAAACGCCTTATTGGTAGCCTATATTTACTGAAGTTTTTTAAATATAAATTAGATGCCTAGATGCCTAGATGCCTAGATGCCTAGATGCCTAGATGCCTAGAGGAAGTGAGGCGTGAACAAATTATCGTTGTGGATATCCCAACTATTATTGCTTTTGTGTTTGATGACAACTCAACAGGCGTATGCCGCTGTTGATATTTTAGTGAATCAAAGCGATAGTCCTGACCCGATTGTTGCAGGGGGGACACTTACCTACAGCATCCAAGTTGCAAACAACGGCCCTGATGATGCAACTGGAGTTGTGATTACTGACATAATTCCTGCTAATACCACCTTTGTTAGTGCAACTACTAGTCGAGGAACTTGTTCTGGCACATCCACTATTATTTGCAGTATTGGTAATATTGCTAATGGAGAGCCAGCAATTCAGGTGACGATTAAAGTCATACCAACGCTTCAAGGCACTATTAATAATACGGTGACATCTGCTGTAACACAGACGGACAGAGAAAGTGCCAATAACAATAGTACAGTGACGACTACGGTATCTCGAGGAACAGACGTACAGCTCACCAAAACAGATAGCCTAGACCCAGTAGTTGTTGGACAAACGTTTACCTATACCTTAACGGCAACCAACAAAGGGCCGTATACCTTAGATATAGGCGACACGCTAACGATTATTGATGATATTCCAGTGGGTTTAGTGATTAACACGCGACCAAACTCAAATGGTTGGACGTGTTTGCCAAGTACAGGCTATCCTTTGTCGGGTGGGGCAGGTGTACAAATTAGCTGTACCCGCACCTTGGCCGCCGCCGTGGCAATAAATGGCGTTGCACCTATCTTAACCATGTCAGCTAAAACGAGTTCAACGGGTACGATTACGAATCAAGCCTCTTTATCGTCAAGTATTGCTGATGGTAACCCAGCAAATAACCAAGGCATTAGCGAAAATACGCTCTCCAATAACGGTGCCGATGTTGCCGTGACTAAATCGCAAAACGGTAACCCTGCCAATGTATTTGGCTTAAACCAACCCTATGTCTATACCTTAATGCCTGTGCTAAATGTAGGCACGACAGGTGCAACCATTACTGTGACAGATGTTTTCCCTAGCAATACGGGTGGTGCATCTACTGCAAGTGCGCGTATAAATAGCTTGCCAACAGGACTTGGCTGGTCGTGTTCACTCACGCAAGGGGGCAGTGCTGTTTCTGCCCCCGTTGTTGGTACACCCGCTAATCCTGTCACCATTACTTGTATTAAGTCGGGGCCTATTTCAAGTACAACCTTATTGTCCTTAGATAATATCACCGTGAATTTCACTCCTACTGCTTTAGGTGCGACAGGAGCTTTGCGTAATACGGTTACTATTAATGCTGGAGTCACAGACAGTATTCTCTCAGATAATACTCAAACGATCAGTGCGACAGTCAGAAATGAGGCTGATTTACGAGTTGTTAAATCATCGTCCACTAATAATATTCAAACGAACACCCCATTTAGCTATACGTTAGCGACCAACAATATTGGTCCGTTGGTTGTGCCGTCAGGGGACGTAGTTACGGTGCGTGATTACCCTCAAACAGGCATTCGGATTAACAGCGTCACTTCAGCTGTTGGTTGGACGTGTACACCTTATTTAGTTGGAGGAATACCTACTGCTTTCCCCTTACTTGGTAATGGTACTAACAGTGGCGGGAATATTACGGGCACAACTGCTAACTATGTTGAATGTACACGCAGTGATGGCTTGGCGATTGCGAGTTATCCTAATATCGTCTTGAATGCTGAAGGTTCAGTAACAGGTTCAAGAAATAATACGGCTCGCATCGCCGCAACGGCGACACCTGATACGGGTGGCGTGGTGACTATTAATACCGCGACGGGGAATAATCAAGAAAGTGAATCTGTCACATTTACTGTAGGGGCATCACTCAATTTTACCTTAGTGAAAGATGACACGGGTGCAGGTGGCACATATGGCCCAGATCCAGTGCTGTTAGGTAACAATGTGAAGTACCGTTTGCGTATGACCAATACTAATACCTCATTAGGTGCCAATGTTGGTGATGTGATTACAGTTATCGAGACTATTCCCCCGCAGGCAACCTTTATTAGTATGGCGCGTCCTGCAACAGACACCACAAATATATGGTCATGTGGTGCATTAACAGGAGCAGACGCGTTTGGGCGTGGTGGCACGGTCACCTGTACGTTTACTGTGAGTGCTACCAATACATGGGCTTTTAATACGTCCAAGGATTTGGATGTTATCTTGCGTGCAGATATAGACACAACCATGACTAATGTTGCTTGTGTACAGTATGCAGGTGATACAGGAACGTGTAATGCAGCGGGCAGTGCAAGTAATAATGACGACCCAGAAACCACGTCGATTCGCGGACTGGTTGATTTAAGTATTACCAAAAATAAATCTAGCCCTGCAACTAGCACCACGCCAGACACCACGCCTGTTTTGGCACAAGACTTAGTTCGCTATCGTGTTCGTGTCACCAATAACGTCATTGCCAGCGGTGTTTCTACGGGTACTAATGCGGTACAGTTTACAGATAATTTGAATGCAGGGCCGCGTGGAACTTTTGAAAGTTATACAGCAGTCACGGGTACATGGGTATGTAATAACGTAGGAGTAGTTAACCCAAATCCAGTGACTTGTACTTTGGTAGATAACCTTGCACAAGGTGATTTTAGAGAAGTAGACTTATTTGTACGGCCTAATAATGTGGGTAACAATAGAACTAATACGGCCACGGTTTCTACGCAAGCCTCCGCAACGGTAGTTGACCAATCAGCAGGCAACAATAACGGCACAGTAACCTATAATGTGACGAGTGCTTTAGACTTACAAGTGACTAAAAGTGATTCCCCCGACCCTGTAAAGGCGGGTACACCCTTACAATATGTGATTACCTTGCGTAATGCAGGCCCCGCAAATGCAACAACACCAGTAAAAATAACAGATAATTTGCCCACTAATTTTACGGTAACAAGTGTTGATGTCTCTGGCGGGGCAACGTGTACACCAAGTCTGCCATTTGCTAATGGCACTACACTGCAGTGTACATGGCCCACTCTTGCAGCAAATGCCCAGCAAACAGTAACGATCCGTGGCATTCCTACAAACACGGCAGCCACGGTAGGTTCGCTAACTAATACGGTATCTGTTAGCCGAGCGTCTGTGCCTGCGCTAGAAACAGACTCAAATCCAGCTAACGATACGGCTAATCAGCCAACCATAGTGCAGCCAGCGGCTATTGATTTATTGATTAGTAAAGTTGATACCCCCGACCCTGTTGCACTTAACTCTAATATGACTTACACCGTCACGGTAACTAACCAAGGACCGTCGATTGCGACCAATGTGTTGTTAACGGAAAACTTACCCAATACTTATTTGGGATTTATTAGTGCCACACCGAGCCAAGGAACGTGTAGTGCGCCTAATGTTAGTCATGTCATGACGTGTGACTTACAAAACTTAGGTATTGGTGCAAGTGCTACTGTAGTGATTGCCATGAGCGCGGACACGATTGGTGTTGATACTAATACTGTGAGTGTGTCTGCCGATGAAAACGATACAGATCTTGGTAATAATATCGCGACTGAAAATACCACCATTCAATTAGGTGCAGATTTACAGTTTAGTAAATTAGCGACACCCGACCCTGTGATTGCAGGCAATGCGGTATTTTATTATTTGAAAGTAACCAATAATGGTCCTGCAAATGCCTCTAATACGGTTATTACTGACACCTTACCTGCAGGTATTGTTTTTGATTCTTATACGGCTTCTCAAGGAACGTGTAGTCATGCTGCAGGCG
>Ga0247722_10001725_pt1 | contig 11843 bp, 16 predicted proteins | sample MSEWelMarce3H_FC_FD_189094 | JGI IMG/M metagenome (GOLD analysis project Ga0247722, IMG submission 189094) | Subsurface sediment microbial communities from gas well in West Virginia, United States - MSEEL Well Study Marcellus 3H_FC | ecosystem: Environmental > Terrestrial > Deep subsurface >... | reverse complement strand
GGATAGCATATGCGCAGAGCCTTCCAAGGCACTGACGGTGCCCACCTGGTTTGTCAACAACTACAAGCAACGCCTGGTAGCCTTCATCAAGGGCAAGGAGATGGAGATTTGCTTTAACCCGAAGGATGGCCTGCTGGCACTGAGGGGCGACCCGACCCTTGGGACGCCCTACGGCTATTTCTATGGCACTCCCAAGACTGGTAGGACATTCGCAGAGCTGGGCATTGACCTCAAGGCAGATGGCAAGCCTAGGCTGAAGGCCTATTACCGCCGCGAGTCGATTGAGCTCTAAACCATTTCAGAGAATTCTATTGTATGTAAAATCTTTTTTTGTGAAAATTGACTTAAACTTTATGACTAGATTTAGCACAGGATGTCTAAGCAGCAAATCGCGGATCTAGAGGCAGAGACTGTGGAAGCCGTGAGGCTACAGGAGCTAAACATGGAGGATGAGATAATGCTCATGACATTTCAGATTCGCTTCTGGAAGCAAAAGGCTTGGCGTGCTGAGCAACAGAGGGACCGAGAGATTCTGGCACGCAAGGAAACAGAGGCAAAGTTGGACAGGTTCAAGGGGCTCACAGATCAACATCTGGAGGAGATGCTTACTTCTCTGAAACTCAAGGAGCTTTCTAAAGTGAAGGCTGAGGCAAACAAGATTATTGGCGTCGCCCCATGGGTAAAGTATATCAAGGAGGAGGCAGGTATTTCTGACCTGGACACTAAGATTAAGTTCTGGGCTGACCTCATTGTCTATTATGAGAAGGAGTGGAAGGATGAGGAGTAGTAAAATTGAAGGATGTTTACCATTTTTTATTGTTACACGTCAGGATGTCTATTACTTTGACTAGCCAGATGTTCGCTAAGCTTTCTCCTAATTCTCAGAAGGAGCTTCTGGCATCTTTTCGGGGTCTGTCTAAGGAGGATGAGATAGATGGAATTGACACATCGCCAACCGAGCTTTGGTCAACTAATGAGAAATCTAGTTTGCCCCCGTGGAAGCCAGCGTCATATACTCCAGCTGTTGGCTCTGCCTTTGAGAGTGCTTCTCTGAGTTTTAGTCAGCCTCTCACACTTCCTTCTAAAGAGCCGTTTGAGCTGAAGAAGAAGACTGTGCGGCATGCTGCTAAGGTTCCTATAGCAGTCTACTCAGACATTTATTCTCTGAAGGGTGAGGAGGAGATTGAGGAGATAATCTCAGACATTGACCTCGGCTACTTTGTTGGCCCTCCTTCCTGGGTGCGGGGTCAAAAACATCATCCTGAGAACTTTGATGTTCGTCGCGTTCTTCAGATTATTCGTGCTGGAGGCTCAGCAAACTCTTACACAATCAACATGGCCCTTATGACACTGTGTAGGACTCGAATTGCGGCAATTCTCAGACAGCTTAAGATTCAAGGGATTGTCAATGTTTCTCCTGCGAGCTAACTGGGATTTCCAAATGTCTCCAGAGTATAGAACACTTTTTTCATGAAAGATGTCGAACGAATGCAGAAACTTTTAGAAGATGTTATCCTACGCATTTCAGAACTTGAAGAAAAGATGTCTGACCTTAAAAAGGAAAAGGTTCCCGGTGAAAATGCTGTAGAGTTGCGCAATGTAAAATGTAAGCTAGCTACCCAGCATCGCGTTAAGATTACCCTTGTTCAAAGTATTCAAGAGTTAACTCCCTCTAATAATACAATGACTCTATTTAGTCCATTAAAAGGTTCAAAGTCTCTATTTGGAAGAATAGCAAGTATTTTCAGAGGATAGCGCAATCGATAAAATTGAAGCCGTGAATGGCCCAGGGGGAATCACACCCTTTCTAACTTACCAGAATGTCTCTCATTACTAGTCTTATGGAGATGCGCAACACGATTGACCAGATGCTGGAGAGCAATGGTGCTTCTGTATCTGGCAACGGCAGACTCAAGCTGAACAAGTCTGGTAAGCCCAAGAAGATCTCTGACCGCAAGGGCAAGCCTACCGCGAACGGCGACTTCATCAAGAAGATTCGCGCAGAGCATTCTGAGGAGCTGAAGGCCTTCCAGGAGACTGCCGAGAAGAAGCAGGGTGCCCATCTTGTCTTCGTGAGCAATTACAAGAAGGCTCACGAGGAGGAGTATAAGGCATTCATCGCAGCCTGGACTCCGAACAAGGATGACTCTGAGACTGCCTCAACCATGAGCGCAGAGAGTTCTTCAGTTGCTACCCTTTCTGCTACTCTTGCTAGTCTTGCTTCTACTTCTGCTGCTGCCCGCCCCCCGAGCATCCCCAGTAGGTCTGTAGCGCCCAGCCTTGGCGCAGACATCATTGCTAAGGGCAAGGTCAATACTATTGACGCAACCGTCCCTTCTGCTATCAAGGTAGCTGCTCCTATTGCGCCTCCCGCTGCCCCCATCGCTTCAGCAAAGAAGCCGGTGAAGAAGGCACAGAAGGCAGTAATTACGGCGATTGCCCAGCCAATTGCTAGTAGCAGTGACGAGGAGCTTCTTCCCTTCACTATGGGTGGCAAGACCTATCTGCGCACGGGCTACCAGCGCCCAGATGGCAATCACCTCTGGATTTCTAGCTATCTCTGGGAGTCCAATAAGGGCGCGAAGGGCGCTTACGTTGGCCAGCTCCAGACAGATGGGACGATTGACAAGCGCGCCGATGAGCCTAGCAACTAGTGTACTGTTCTGAAATACTGTTAACAAAACAAAAAAGAGAGTATAACTCCATTTTTTGTTTTTACAAAATTGAACTGTCAGTTTTCAAAGGGAAAAGCACCCCCTTTGTTACCATGGCAACTCCTGTGATTAAGCTTGAGCCTATCCGCATGGGTAGTCTCCTTGCTACTTCTTCATCTGCAGGCCAGAAGTATATTGCCCCTGGCAGGCGTGGTGCTGTAGAGGAGACCGGTCCAATTAAGGTCGACCTCGGCGTTGACAATTTTCCTACACTTGGCTCTGCCCCTAAGAAGGTTTCTGGATGGGGAAAGCATACGGTCAAGGCCACCGCCCCTGTCGAGCTTTCAGACACAGTTTCTCTTCCTGAACCCTCAAAGGTTTCTGATACCATGAGGGACAAGATTAAGGAGCAAATTCGCCAGACAGAGCTAGAGGAAGAGGAAAGGAAAAAGCCAAAAGAGGATGACCCCTACAAGATGACACGGGCAGAGCTCCTAGAAGGGGGGTGGGCAATTCTCTCCTTGAAGCCAGAGTCTGTGAGGGAGGCTGTCTGGCGCTTGAATGTGCCATTCACTAAAGCCTGGCTAACATCTGAGGATTACTATGAATGATGAAGGCAGTCAGAAAAAGCATGGTAACATAAATATATATTTCTTTTATTTTTGATGTTCCTGCTACTGCGTCAATAAACATATAGGCGAGACCCCAGATAGCAATCCACCAAAACTGGATAAGAGTTATTAAAAAAAGAATATTTAATGTTCTGAACATTAGCTACTATGGTGTAGCATTAAAAGGCTCAGAAAGTAGAGGGATTACGGTTTGAACCGGGGTCCTCTTTGTTTGAATTTTTTCCAGGATGTTATCGACGTTAATACATTTGATGAAACTCTTCAAGTCCTTGTTAGAACTAAGATAAGGAATACGAGAAATGGAAATCCACATGACCTCTTCAATTTCTTCATTATCCTCAGGAGTCAAGAGAAGCCGTTCTTCAACGTAGAAGACAAAGTATGTCCCAGATTGAAACCGAACCTCATCATCAGGTTTAATGTCTGTCATATTAACACCAGTCTCTTCCTTTAACTCTCTTATAGCAGCATCAAGAGGTTTCTCTTGTGACCTACCATGCCCCTTAGGCAAAGACCATTTTTGACTTTTTCGCCCCTTGACAATCACTGTCTCTCTATGCTCATTGAGCAAGATCGCACCGTATACATGTGTTGTTACACAGTGCGATCTTGGAACGTATGTCTGAAATGCTCTAGGAAAACTCATTTATCGCTATAGCTTGGTGCTTTTATAGCCGTTGGCCAGGCATTCAACTTTAACCGTCAAAAATAGTATATCTAGCATGAATCCCCATTAACACCAAAATAATTAGATGAATCCTGAGATTTATTTGGCCATCTTAATGCGTCGGGATCATTTTCATTATATCCATCTTGTTCAGTATTACTTCCATATGATCGAGAGGGCCCTGTTCCTCCTCTTGTCCATTCATTACCCCCCATCATCTTTCCAAATGCTCCTCCCATAGCAGCACCTATAAATCCCCCTATCGCATTTGAAAAGAAGGTATTTCCATTAGCATATGAACTAGTATTAGTATTCTGTCCTGTAGTTGTGAGCGTTGAAGAACCAGTGGTTCCTGAAGTTGTACCTGTGCTTGTTCCTGTGGTTGTTCCTGTGGTTGTTCCTGTGGTTGTTCCTGTAGTAGTTGCTGAAGGAGAACCCCCAGCTGCGACAATCGCTGCTGCTGCTGCTGCTGCTGCAGCATCTGCCTTAATCTTATCGGCTGCGGCTTTTTGAGTGGCAGCTAGAGATGCTGCTGATAATCTTGCAAGGCTGGCATCTGAATCCACCTTATCCTTGGCAGTTGAAGTAACCCTTGCATCCGCTGCTAATTTTGCTGCCTCTGCGTCAGATTTCGCCTGTGCCGCTACCGCTTTAGCAGAGGCAGTTCCTGATACCTGGGCAGAAGCATTCGTTTGATTGGCAGTTGCTAAATTACCAACAGCAACTGCTTGGGCAGAAAGAGCATCTGATGCGGCCTTATTTACAATTGCTTGTGTAGCTTTAGCATTTGCTTCTGCTGTTTGTGCTTGTGTTGCAGCAAGATTAGAAGAAGAAGATACAATTTGCATAGATTGAGAATATCTAGAAGTCGCCGCTTGATATTCTGAATGTGCTTTAGAAAGAGCAATAGAATCTGTTTGAGCCTTTGCCTGTGCTGTAGCATATACCGATTCTGCGGCTGAAGCCTCGATAGAACTGCTGGATATAGTTGTATCTGTTGCAGCAAATGCTGCTGCAATCTTAGCATCCATGATTCTCTTTTTTGAGATTACATCTGCCGAAGAAGTTGCATAAGTATTCTTTGCAACGGCTAATGCTTCTCCTTTTCTCTGTACCTCGTTCATATCACTGTCAGCAATCTGGTCTATAGTAAGAGCGGTAGAAAATCCTTCATTTTGTAAGTATATCACGTAAACCATATATAAACCAAGAACAATAGCCAACAACAGACCAAGGGTTGATAATTGATTTAGGCCAAACATTTCTATCTTCATTAGATAAATTAAATAGAAGGATTTTTTTCAACAAAATTGAAGCCAACAAGGCTGTAATTCAAGTTTACCCCTAAAAGAACAATGTTACTCAAACCCACATGGACAGGCGCGGCATATGCTGAGCATCAAGTTGAAGGAATCCAGTGGATGCTTGGGCAAGAGGAGAATGGCTATACAGTCCCTATCGAGGATTACGTTGTTCGGGGAGGTATCTTGGGGGATGAAATGGGGCTTGGCAAGACTATCCAGTCTTTAGCCCTAATTGTGAATGGCCAGGGAAAGACCTCTCTTATTATTGGCCCCCTCGCGGTGTGTAAGCAGTGGCAAGAAGCTGCTTCCAAGTGCGGCGTCAACGTGTTTACTCTTGAAAAGTCCAAGTGGGTTCAGGGGACTAAGAGAATTCTTGGCGGCAAGAATATCTACATTGGTCACTATGACAAGGCTGTCTCTGACATCGAGGTCTTTCTGTCCATTGGCAAACTTGACCGTATTATCCTCGACGAGGCTCACCGAATTCGCAATACTAAGACCTCCACATTCAAGAGGATTAGTAAACTCAAGGCAACATACAAGTGGGCTCTTACAGCCACTCCTATCGTGAACAAGCTTGATGATGCCGTGGCCTACCTCAGGTTTATTGGTTTCAAGATTGAAAATCCCGGCTGGTATTCCAAGTATGAGAAGTATATTTCAGGAGTCTACATGGCAAGGACGTTAGACGAATGTGAGGCCCCTGCTGGACTTACAATGCCACCTAGTCCTATCTCTGAAACTCTCCATCTCGACTTTACCAATGAGGAGGAGCGAGAGATTTACGATGGAATTCTGAATGACATTGAGTCGAAGTGGCGCTGCGCCAAGGCTCTAAAAGGCCAGGCATACCAGCTTGCTCGCTTTAGTGTCTTGCTTCGTCTCCGTCAAATCTCTGTGAATCCACAGATTTACATCAAGGCTAGAGAAAAGGAGGCGTTTGGCTGGACCGGTCCACGCTTTAATCTTCCTAGCAGAAAGTTTGATGAAATTTCGCATCTGATGCGTGATAGTTTCAATGAGGGCAAGGGGAACCGATGGATTGTCTTCTGCCAATTCCATGAGGAGATAAAGATGCTTTCTGAATATCTGAAGGCATTAAACTTCGTGGGTCAGGTCTTAGAGTATCACGGGGGGCTTAGCGTCAAGGAGAGAGAGGAAGCTATTCAAGAGAGTAAGAAACTTTCTGATGGAGCAAAGCAAGATGTCTTTCTAATTCAACTTCAGGCCGGTGGCACTGGTCTGAATCTTCAACACTATAATCGCATTATCTTTATTAGCCCCTGGTGGACTTCTGCTTTACTAGAGCAGGCCCAGGGCAGAGCAGTCCGCATTGGACAAAAGGAACAAGTGAAAATCTACTGGCTCAAGCTTCTAGCAGAAGAAGGTAGATTCAGTATAGATGAATTTATGTTAAACAAGGTTACGGAAAAGAAAGATTTGGCAGGTAACTTTCTAAGTTGGGCGCACAATAAGAGGGATATCTGAAATCTATCGCATAACCAGAATGGAAACTACAGCTGATGCTCCAATTACTCTTTCTTCAAATAGCTTTTTTATATTTTTAGCTATTCTAATGGCTGTAGTTGTAGGATTTGTTTCATATATGATTTTTGCTAGAGTAAATACAGTACCTTCCGGTCTAAGTGGATTAATGGGGCCTGTAGGACCAATTGGGCAAGAGGGATTTCAGGGGCCATCTAGAGGTGTATCTACAATCCCCTGTGGTCAGGAATCTGCTGATGCTATTGCAGTATTAGATTTATTCGCATCTAAGACCTCATTAACATCTGAAGGTTCCCCTGATCTAAGTGAATTTAAGATGATTCTATCCAAACTCTGTTGTATGAAACATGATTTAATGAGCACGAACCAGGTTGTCCAGGGCATGATGACACTACCTTACAGTAATTCTCACGACCGTGAGAATCCAGCAGATACTGTAGCCCGTTGCTTTACAAAGTCTATACCCATGCGAGACTTAGATATTACCTTTGCCACATGGAACAATAGAGCCACTACACTACTTAATAAACTCTGTACTTCCTACTCACTAAGTCCTGGTGAATCTGAAAAAGCAAGGTCGCATTTTAGAAGCCTATGGTCAGATGTTTTTGATATAGCAAAAAATGTATGTATACCACCTGAAAAGGCACCTGAATATAACTCTCCCCGTGACCCTCGTGGGTTTACACCCGAATCTGTTGAAGAGCTTGGCCCATATAAGGGATATTATTAAGTGAAGGAAAGCGAAGGGATGATGCTAGTGCGATAGTCATCTACCATGGCAGACTGATTAATCAGAATCTTGTTTCTAAGTGCATTACACGTTGAAACAAGCTCATCTAACCAGACTCTTGAATATAACTCTTGAGGACCCTGGGCATTCGCCAAATTCCACATCTCATCAATCTTCGCTGAAAATACATCGCGAAACGTTGGAAAGTGTGTATAGATAAAGAAGTATTCATCCTTCAAGAAAAGGCCAAGCATATGTATCATTCTCTGAATTCTCTTGTCCCCACGATATATCCAGAGTGATGGGTAATAATGACTTATCGTCTGAGTTTCCATAAGAGAACCTAGAATACTACTAACCCTCGCCACACAGACGTTTGTCTCATGCTTTTTCACGGAGGCTGGGTTCATCTTTTTCGTCACTCGGTCCCATGCTGGAAGACAGATATTCAAGTTAATCCTTGAATGGTAATCAAGATATGGAAAGATATGGTGGGCAATAATATGTAGTGGAAGATTGTCAAGGACAGTAGGGACCTGGCGAATGAAAGTCTTCAACGCCTTCTTCTTTTGGTCCTTGATTCTCTGTGAACGTCTTGGCAAATAACCAGCGTCAGTATAAGACCTTACTCTAGGTTCTACATTTGCCTTTCGCTTGTTTTTTCTTTGGGCATTAGCAAGCTCAAGGAGTCTAGGAGAACGTCTTGGCATGGTGGTGCCTTATTAGAGGAATGAGTTAATTTCAATTTTATAATAGATGATTGGCTCTGGTGTTGGTAAGGCCACAAGAAAGAATAACTTCCCTTATGAAGTAGCCATTCCATCATATAAGAGACATGAAGCAATCAATGAGAAGACTCTGGCTACTCTAAAACGATACGGAATTCCTGCTTCAAAGATCACAGTATTCGTTGCCAATAAGGATGAAGAGGCTTTATACAAGGAGTCTCTTAAACCTGGTACCTACGGAAAGATTGTTGTAGGTGTAAAAGGAATGCACGATATCCGTAATTTCATCACTGGTTATTATAAGATAGGAACCAAGATTGTTAATATAGATGATGACATCAAGGGGTTTCTAGAATATACAGAAACCAATAAAAGAAAAGAGAGGCCTCTTCGCAGTTTAATTGGTGTAATTAAGAAGGGTTTTGAAGAATGTGAGAAAGCCAAGACCAAGCTATGGGGCGTCTATCCCGTGGCCAATGGCTATTTCATGAAGCCCAAGGTATCAACTGAGATTCGGTATATCATTGGCTCTTTCTGGGGCTGTATCAATCCCGGCCTCAAGGGGCCCGATGGAATTGAGATTACTACCGAATATAAGGAAGACTATCAGCGTTCAATCTTGTATTATAAGCGATGGGGGTCAGTCGTAAGACTCAATATGTATGCGCCTATCAGCGCATATTATACAGAGGCTGGGGGTATGCAGGAAGTAAAGGAACGGAGGTCCTTAGAAGAAAAAGGAGCCAGATGGCTCGTGAAAACCTATCCCCAATTCGCAGTTTTAAATCCTTCCAAAAAGAGTGGGTACATGGAAGTTAAGTTGAAGGATTTACGCGTGGATAAGTGAAACAAAGATCATCAGTCCCAGAATCTGAAAGATTGATTTTGCCGGACGCGCAAATTCGAATAAAGGAACTACACTATAATTCCATAACCATAGTCCTACTAATGAGACTATGGCTACGGTTAAAAAGAATCCTAATAAGGCAGCCATAGCCTCTACGTATACAGGGGGGTGCCTATAAGCTTCTGCGGCACCTGGATTTGTAAAGCCTTCGACTAAGGCGCGGACAGTAGCATTTACTAGACTCATCTAAGTATATTACTCATTTTTCTCATATACTAGTGACTCTCTAATAATTGTCTCCCTCTTGGTATCAAGAAACTCCAGAAGTTTAACTGCCTCATTTCCCTCCTTAAAATGCTCATTGAAATACTTCTTCATTTCCTTAATTCCTAGAGGAGACTTGATTACACGCTTCTTGAATAGAGCACGGGCATTCGATGACTTCAGATCCAGGGCACCAATACTGTTCTTTTTCATGATAGGAAGAATCATCTTTTGCATTGCCTCAGCCCGCTTATCATGCTCCCTAAGACGCTCGTTAATCTTCTTCTTCTCCTCTAATACCTTCTGCTTCTCCTCCTGTAGCTTCTTCCACTCCGTAAGCAGATTAGGTAGATTCTTAAAGTCAGTCTGATCTTCTTCCATTCTGTCTATAAATAGTGGCGAGGATTTAAGCACTGAAATTTGAAATCTGCGATTCCATAAAAAACCTCAATGCCCCAAACGTATCTTGAGATTGGTTCGCGATTCATCGAAACCCTGTGGTTCTCCTATGCCTCTCGTATCATAGATAAGGCTATAGAGGTCTATGGTTTAGATGAAGATAGAGCTAAATCCTTAAGAGAAAAATTTCTCAAGAGGGGTGATTACCAGGTCAGGCTGCCTGGGTAAACTCTCTGAAAGATTTTAGAGCATGCTTTGGCCTTGGGCTAGAAGGAGGTTTAGGTGTGCCTTTGGGTAAACCTTTGGGTGAGCCTTCGGCTAAACCTTTGGGTGAGCCTTCGGCTAAACTCAGAGGTGACATCTTTTTTACCGGAGAAAGTTTTGACCTTTCAAAGAAACAATTCAAGAAAACCCTTAGAATATTTGGTAGAATACTAAACATTACAAGAGAGACTAGAATCATTAGGCCGAACCAGAGCATTGTACTCTGTTGTGAATAAGAGCACGAAAAGGAGGTGTTACACTGTATAGCCAGAGTTAAAAGGGTCACACCAAGTCCTACATACAAGAATAATAGTATCCAAAGTATAGGATATTTCCTGTATTGCCGATTATAATGTCTAGCCTCTTCATTCAGAAAGGTTTGCATTTTGGTAAGGCTTAGATTCGCAAATTCAGTATTCAACTTTATTCAATTAGTGATTCAGTCATTTCAAATATCTTATCAACTCTTCCCTTTCTAATATATGAACTGTCAAGTGAATTAATAAATTCTGGCCCTCTGTTACTTGTCATAATTAAGATAATATTGGGATACATACCTCTCTGAATAGAATCTAACATGTGATTCCATCCAGATTTATCAGATACAGCGGTTGGTACATTCTTATGTTGAGTAATCCCCTTGTGAATTTTTATAATTGTTAAATCAACTTCATCAAACACTATAATAAGTGGCTTTTGGGCAGTTGGTTCTACTTCACTTACAAGAGTTCCTATTGTATCTCCTGGTTGCCATGGATGTATAGTATTACAGAAACTTGATGAGAATCGATTAGCAATTAAGATACCTATCATTGACTTCCCCGTGCCTGGTTTACCGTGAATAAAAGCCACTGTATGTCTTCTTTTCATATAGTCATCGATAATAGAATTTACTATAGTAGCCTGTTGACCCATTGGCACATCCTTAGTATCCCTTGACCTTTGTCTGAACCATACATTGCCATAATTTCCTGTACGATCAAAGACTGTAACCTTAGATTCCTCGCAATTCTCAGGTGGATTCCATCCTTGCTCAAAGAGGGATAAATCTTCTTGCTTATTTTCCTCTATCATAGCCTTATAAGAATCAGCAGTAGCAATCATATAGATTACTATTGATTCTTCACCACTAATATGTAATAAATACCAATATCCATAGGAATAACCATACCCTTTTCCTCCATCAGTTGTATGACTAGAAAACTTGATACGATTCTGTATTCTGTTACATTCCTCAGATTTTTTAATATAATACAGGCGAATCCCAAAGATCTGAGTAATCAAGAAGATAAAGGTAAACGGGATGTAATTTATGAAATTTATTAGAAGTAATGGTGCAAGGAGTGACATCTATAGTATAAATGTATCGGTTTTTATATGGGTTTAGCTAAAGAATACTCTTAGCCTAGTGGTAACCGCTTGTCTACAGATATGACAGACAGCCGTTCGCTTTGAACAATTCGTACAGAAAGTATGTCCACATGGCCCAAAGGCAATGACTATAGGCTCCGTCATACAAATACAACAGAGAGGATCAGATTGTATATTAGACCTCTGGGGAATCAAGATATCTCTTAGAAGTGAGTATTTTTGAAGAGTAAAGATATAATCCCAATAGTGAGATTCTATATTATTTGTCTTAAATTGTTTTTCAATATAAGAATCCATCATCTCCTGAAATCCATCTAATTCAGGGTTTGGAAGAGCAATAAGTTGTGAAACCTTGTCCGTGACTAAATCTATCCGTTGACATTCAGATTGTAATCTTTGGTCTAATCTGATGAGTTCATCCCCCGTATCTCTCATGTAATCTATCAGATGTCTACTCACTGAAATCCATTTCTG
>Ga0247722_10001724_pt1 | contig 11843 bp, 22 predicted proteins | sample MSEWelMarce3H_FC_FD_189094 | JGI IMG/M metagenome (GOLD analysis project Ga0247722, IMG submission 189094) | Subsurface sediment microbial communities from gas well in West Virginia, United States - MSEEL Well Study Marcellus 3H_FC | ecosystem: Environmental > Terrestrial > Deep subsurface >... | reverse complement strand
AAGCTAAATACAGTCTGAAAAAAGCTCCCGATACGCTTGCGTTTAAACAGTTTTTTGGTCTTAGCAAGATCGTCAACGACGACGGCACGCCAATGGTCATGTACCATGGTACAGCTCGGGACATTACTGCGTTTAAACCAAGGCAGGCTGGCGCTATCTTCTTGACAACAAATCCTGAGTTTGCTGGTGAGTACGCAGAAACATCTGCTGAAAACAAAGCACTGGAACGTGATCTTTCAGATTACTCTGCGCAGGAACTAGATAGAGCCAAGACACAAGCCATTGCGGATGTTCGTGCTTCCTATGGAAACAACAAACAGTCTGCGGCTCTTATCAAAGAAATAAGATCTGCCAATCAACAGGGTGAGGCTTTGGACTTCCTGAAGCTTGCGGCTGATAAGTTATTCCCAGAAGCTGGTCAAAACATCATGCCTGTATATGTGCGGGCTGAACGACCATTTGACTATGAGAACCCAGACCACATTGCGGCTCTTGGTTTAAGCAACATAGACAGAGAAGATCTTGCCAACAATGTGGCTCGACTTGAGTCTGACCGTGTCCAAGACGCCATTAGAGCCGCAGGGTTTGATGGCTTCTACATCAAGCAAGGCAACCAAAAGAACCTCGCAGTCTATAGCCCAGTGCAGATTAAGTCTGCTACCGGCAACATTGGAACATTTGACAGGACTAGCCCAGACGTTCGCCTTAGCCTGCGTAGTGTTAAAGATGAAGTAGATTCCTTGCCTAACGGTGCGGCTATCAACTCTAGTATCAACCGCATCACCACCGTCCGTGAAGAACAAGGTTTCTTTGAGCGCATTATTAATGCGTTTAAACCACAGAGTGTGGATGCGCTGCGCCAACAATGGCTCAACCGCTACAACCAACTCGGTGTTTACGACAAAGAGCTTGCCAAGAAGATGGGTGGAGCCGCTCTCCTTGCTGATGCAAGCGCAGAGTCTGCCGCTTTGATGTCTGACAATGCCGCCGCTATTGCGGCCATGGCTTGTGGCATCGAGGGTAACGGTGGCATCCCTGTGTTTGATAATGGCTACACCACTATCAGCAACGCTAAGGGTGAGAAGGGTGTGCTTGAGATCCTGATGCCTTTGGCTAAGATCGGTGATCCACGCATCTATCAAACCTACCAATTCTGGGCTGGCTCTAAACGGGGTAAACGCCTGTTAGACAACGGCAAAGATCACACCTACACAGCCGCAGAAATTGCTTACGCAGCAGAGCTGGAGAAGAAGTATCCTGAGTTTAAACAAGTCCAGAAAGACTGGATTGAGTACAACAACGGACTGATGAATTACGCAGTAGCCACTGGCGTTCTCGCTAAAGAGAGAGCCGCAGAGTTCATGCGCTACTCAGACTACATTCCGTTCTATCGTCAGTTTGATGGACAAGATACTGTCGGCCCTAAGCTGTTCCAGAACATCTCCGGAGTTACTCCTCCTAAGAAGCTCAAAGGAATTAAGGAAGAGCAAGAAGCCCCTCTGGCTGACTTCCTTGAGACCGTAGTGCGTAACACCCAGTCAATCATCCAAGCCGGTATGAAGAACACTGCGGCACAGCGTGCTGTCGGTGTGGCTGTACAACTTGGTGAAGCCAAGAAGCGTAATGACGTGTCATACGCTCCCGGAGTTGTGACTGTCTTGGAGAAGGGTAAGCCTGTCTCCTACGACGTGGCTGACCAGCTGTTCATTGACGCAGTTAAGAGTTTAAACCTACCAGAACTGCCATTCCTGAGCATCTTCTCCGCCCCAGCTAACTTGCTCCGGAACATGGTCACCAAAGATCCCGGCTTCATGATGGCTAACTTGATGCGTGACTCCTTGTCTGCATGGGTGACTAGCGGTGCAAAGATGACACCTATCGCCTCTACCATCTCCAACTTTGGTAAAGCCATTGGTGGTAAAGACCCAGCTTATCTTGCCCTTCGTAAGGCCGGTGTAATCGGTGGCTATGAGTTTGCTCAAGACATCCAGACCAGCGGCTCTGTCTTGGGTGCGGCTCTGCGTCGTGAGAGTGGAACTGAGCGTGGTGCAGAGAAAGCACTCAAGCCGTTTACAAGCCTCTGGCGTGGTCTGGAAAAGGGCACAGAAGCATCTGATGCCGCTACCCGCATGGCGGTGTACAAAGCGACCTTGGAGCGTACAGGCAACGAGGCAGAAGCCATCTTCCGTGCCATGGAAGTACTGAACTTCAACCGCAAGGGTAACCTAGCGATTGTTCGCATCTTGACTGCGGCTGTTCCATTCCTTAATGCACGTATGCAGGGCTTGGATGTGTTCTACCGTGCCGCCTTCGGCAAGATGGCTAGTGAAGATGCGGCTGCAATTCAGAAGTCATTCTTCATCCGTGGTGCAACCCTCATGGCTTTGTCTGCCATGTATTGGTTCCTGACTCATGATGAAGAGGAATACCTCAAGCAAGAGCAAGAGACACGCGACAACAATTGGTTGTTCCCATCCGTAGGAATACGTATTCCAATCCCGTTTGAGGTTGGTGTGCTGTTTAAAACAATCCCTGAGCGTCTGCTTGAATATTCCTTTGGTAACGATACAGGCAAAGACTTGGCAGACTCAATGAAGCGGAACTTGGTTAGTACCTTCGGTATCAACCCAATCCCTCAGACATTCTTGCCAATCGTTGAAGCACGTACAAACTATTCCTTCTTCACGATGAGACCCATCGTTGGTCAAGGTATGGAAGGTGTTACCAAGGAATTCCAAGTATCCCCCGGCACATCAGAGTTGGCTAAGAAAATGGGCAAGATTCTAGGTGAGTCACCCATCATGATTGATCACATCATGCAGGGATACACAGGCTCCATGGGCATGTACGCAGTTGACTTGATTGATGCGATCCTCCTCGGGAACGATGAATCACCTAAAGTTGCCAAGCGCTTTGAGCAAATGCCGGTCATCAAACGATTCGCAGTTGACAAAGAAGCCAAGGGTACAGTCACGGCTTACTACGAACTGAAGAATTCCGTTGATGAAGTTGTGAGAACAGTCAACTTAATGGAGCGCACAGGAAATGCTGAAGACCTTGGCGCTTACATGGAGAAGAACGCTCAGCTGTTTGGCATGAGAGGTTACATCAGTAGCGTTGAGAAACAGATGAAAGTTATGCGTGAAGCGGCTATCCAAATCCGCTCATCGGATATGTCTTCTGAAGAGAAGAGAGACTCCCTGTTGGCTATCACTGAGGCTCAGAATGCCATGACATCCAGTATCAGGGAACTGAAGAAAACTATTTCACAGTGATATGACCCCGCTCAAAGAGCCAGCCAATGGTTCTGCGGTGGGCTTCATCCCAAGCTTTGAACTTGGCGTCCTTTGACCATTCATAGCCTTGATCCATCTTGGCATGACAGGTGTAGCACAGTGCCGCAATGCGGTAGTCGTGGGCTTTCAGTCCCATTCCTTTGCCATCTCGCTGTTGGTTGGAATGAGCGGCAACCACCGTGCCGTCCTGCACTCCGCAGATTTGGCATGGTGACTCCCTGACAATGTCTAGTAGGTGTCTATTCCGGTACATCTTGCTTCGCCAAGAAGTTAACGTAACGAGCTATCTCACTACCGGTGTAATCAATGTCTTTGTAGCCAAGAAATCTGTTAGCTATGCGTTTAAACACAGCCTGCTGGGCTGCCTGCCAAACTTCGTAGCTCCAACCTCCGTCGTCTTCAAAAGCTTTATTGCCTATGAACTCACAGTATTCTTTCTTACTTTCAGTCATTGCTTTCTTTCGTATGTTTAAACACTTCGTAGTACCGGGCTGGTCTTGTTCTCATTATTCTTCTTAGCCAATCTGCGCCACCCATCTGTTTAAATTTTTCCCATTCTTCATCTGACATCCTGATATATCTAGATTTCAATAATGATGGTGGTTTGGGTCTAGGCATTCTTTGGTCTTCTTGTTGCTCTCAAAGTCCAACAAGCGGCACAGTACCACTTATTTGGATTCATTTGGATTCCTCCTTCTGGTGGTTTGCTCTGGTCGCATTTGTCGCACTGTTTAAACTGATGTTTATTTAGCTGCTGCCCATTTAAATCTAATTGTTTTTTTACAAAACCGTTCACGTCTTCATATTCCTTACAAATTTAGCAAACGATGCCGCTGTATCACCAAACGGCATCTTGTCAAACTCTCTAGCCACTTCTTCTAATACTGCGTTACGCTGAGAAGGCGATACATAGATATCAAAATAATATGGCTGACCAAGATCCCGCAGGATCTGTTTGCCAAGATTACTGTGCTTCTCAACTTCGTTGAAAGCTTCGTCCTCTTCTTTAGTCCATTCAGTCATGTGTTCATCTCCAAAGAATTGATTTGATCAATAATCCACTGGCAGTCTTTACGCAAGGCTTCAAATAATGGTGTGTCTTCCTTATGAATCTTACCCCGTGCGTTGTACATATCAAACAGATCTTCGTAGATGTCTTTGAATTTGATATTGACTTTGAGTGATACATCAGTTTCCAAGTCCCATAGTTTTTGCAGGGTTTCAATGGCCTCCGTGTAGTCATCGTCACCCATGTTTGAACAATAGATATAAAACTTAAAGTTTCCTTCTGCGTCAATTGTGCCCGCCTGTGGTATGTCATCTATTTCAAATTGAATCGGTTTCATGTGTTCTTCTCCTTGAGTTTGGCTTCAATATCTCGCGCAAAATCATCCATCCATGCGCCATAAACAATTCGCCATTCAGCAGATAGTAGTTTTAAATCTTCCTCTGTCAGCCCAACCCATGTGCGCTGTGATGGGGTGGTGTTCTGTGACAACTTATGCTCAGTCCAATCACGAATCCAGACACGCAAGAATTCTTGCTTGGAGTCTCTTGATAAACAATGTTCAAGATTTTTAATAATCTGTTGCAACTGAGTAAAACTTGGGATTGTCTGCACAGGCTCCTGCTCTGTCTGTGCCAAGGCTTCTTTGATGGCGGCGATGGCTTTATTGTTTTTGTCCCACACTTCCTTTGGCGCATCTGACTCAAGCCATGCCCTGTCTTCTGCCAACGCCTCTAGCGCCATCTTCATTACTTCTTTAGTCATGCTTCACCTCTGTCGATTCTGTTAATGGCTCTGTGCTATTAAAGTTGTCACGCTTAACTTCGTACTTTGCTAACCATATTTCAGGTGCATCTCTAAACTTAGGCTCACGCTTCTCAGCCAATGCCACCATGTATTCCATTCCGTTGTACAAGCCGTGCATATACGAGTCGTAATTCCAGTTGCCATGTTGCCCTTGAACCTCAAGCATTTGACGCATAGTTTCTGTCATAGGTTCTGGCTCATAGTTCAAGCCTAACTCTCTAGCGTTCTCTGCTTTCTTTTCTAGGGCTTCGTCTTTGTTCATGGTATTTCCTCAATCTGTGGTTTTCTTAATGCTCGTGCAAAGAAGTGTGCTTTTTCATAACCTTGCTCACAATGGAATGAGGCTTCCCATTGCCAACACAATTGATACCAGCGTTTGCTTTCAACATACCAGTATTTATGCGGATTAAAAACAACTCGTACTCTCATGCTTGTCCCCTTGCTCGGATAGCGGCGGATAAATCAACACGCCAAGGTCTTTCAAACTGACGCAGATAGTCATGCTCAATAAACTTTGCACACGCCTCACGCTCGGCAGAAGCAACAAGGGCGGCAAAGTGTTCAAGGTTTTCTTCAGACTCAAACCTGTGATAACTTCCATCGGCAGGGAACACTGCCCCCGCCTCCCGTGCCATGCGAATAATGTCTTCTCTGTTCATTTGGCCTCCAGTTGTTTCTGCGGCAGTTTGTCTATGAACGCCTGACTAAACTGGACAGAATCACAATCTTCAATCGTCACATCGTCAAGCATCGCCTCCTCCATATCGCCGTGGCAGTACACGCGAAACCGCTTTCCGCCATAGGCTATGTCGTACATGGACTCGACACGCTCGACTGGCTTGTTGCACACCGCACACATTGGTACGTTATGCAGTACCAATTCGTATTTGTTAACAGCCGAAATGTTCATTTCTTCCTCCTGTACTCTAAAACTTCATTTAACAAACGCTCCATCTCATCAGCCGCCATCAAATGGAACGGACTGATCGGCTTGTGGCTTGCTATTGAACGCATCATGGCAATGGTCTGCCTTGCTGTGCTTTCACCAAGGGGGCGTCTTCGTGGTTCTCTGGGTTGAACTTTGGGACTCGGTTCCCCGTGTCCTTTGGGTTTGGAAATGGGGGGAAGGGCCATGTCATTCATCCTCCTCGTCTACAACACGGAGTTGTCTTGCCAGTCTGCGCTGAAACATCCGCTCTTTCAATGTTCCGGCCTCGTTGCGTTCTGCGTTATACATTTCTTCCAACGCATTGATCCAATCATCAAGCAGGTTCAATTGTGTTTGGCTACCCAAAAGGTAGAACTCAGATGCCATCTTCACAAAACCCAAATCATCACGGATATGAAAGATAAGACCGCCAACATTCATACTGCGGCGATTACCAATTTTTCGTTGTTGTGTCATGAATCCTCCTGTAGTGATACTGGAACGTAGAAGCAAGCCTTGCTCTTGCTGTCTTGTACATTGACTATGCCATTGCCGCGAGTCTGCTTGGGATGGTCTAGCCACCTCTTGCAGTTCTCGCATTTGGCATCAGGCTTCTTAGGTTTACACCTTGTGTATTCCGCTGATAGGGGTGTCACTCACCTAACTCCTCAAAGATTTGGTTTGTTAAATCACGTACACGACTCAACACTGCGTTTAAATCAGCCTTATGGGGAAACTCCCCAGTTACAGCCATCTTAATGTTTGTGAGCGCCTTATACATTTCCGGCCCTTTGACTGCAAATAACAATCTATCTTCATCGTCAGGGTAAGTAAATTCAAGAATTACTTTGGGTTGCATTTAGACTCCCTATCGGTTTAGCAATCAACCAACGATCCCCCAATTGCAAGACTGAGCGTACCCACTTACGTTGATTGTGTTGGTTGATATGTTCGGGAACCATTTTGTTGTTATAGATTTTCCTTGCTTTTCTGCGTAGTTGTTCATTCGTCAACATTTTCTCTCTCCCTAAGTTTCAAATGATCCGGCATCTTTGAAGCAATCCAATAACCGGCTGCGTTTAAACTAAACCCTTTTTCAATCATTTCTTCAGGTGTTCTGCATCTGCGGTCTACTCCGTGCTTGCCTGTACGGTGCTTGTTAAAAGCACCAGTGCTGTTGAAGTATTCTTTACACCCCTGACATTGATTGCGGTCACCCTTTAGAACTTTCACTGTTGACCTCCCTCATGGTTAGGTTAGCAATCTCTACACTCATCATCTCTCCAAATGATTGCCCTGATGGGAATCTCATCTGAGATGCTTGATGCTCGTTTACTACTTTTGTAGCGGCTGTTAAGCCGTCATTGAATCCTTTGAGATAAGGGTTGTCCTGTGCCATGCGCACATCCAATCCCTCACGCAGAATCCTAGCCATCGTCACCTTCTTTGACTTAGCAAACTTCTTTAGCTTGATGTAGTCTGCATCATCTAGATACGTCATGAATGGTTTTAGTTTTTTAGAAAGGATCGTCATTGTTTACTTTCGTTGTCTCGTAGCTTGCAACTATCTTGTCAAAGATGGTTTGCGCATCTCTTTTGCCATTAAGTTCTGATCTTGATTCAATCCCGCAGTGTTTACACAACTTCGCTGCTGCGTCATCTTCTGTGTTTACACCAAGAAAAAATTGAAAATCTTCTTCGCGGCAAAGCATTCCAGCTTTTGCAACTCGGTTGTTGTATGGTGTGGGTGATTCATCATCTTGGATGCGAACCACCGCACAGGCATATCTTGCCCCAACAAAGTCACGCAGAATTTCTTCCGGTACTTCGTCAGGGTGCAGAGCAAGCGTCAAGATAAAACCAGTGCGGTCTTGCTTCAACGCTACTTTACGGGCTTCAAACTGTAAGGCCATCAAGTTGCCCCTGCAAATAGGAGATCACTGCACGGTAGCCAATCACGTCATTTTCCAACTGCTCAAGTTCGGCTTCTTGCTCTTCTATTACTTGATCATTGATGTCTCTAAGCATTTCCAAATTTGCAATCAATGCGTGTAAACGATCAAGTTCTTTGCGTAGTACTTGCTGACCTTGCGTAGGAGCGGGCTTGCTTTCTTTAGCTACTGGCTTCTCCTTCTTTGCTTTTTTCTTAGCGTTGTGCAAGACTTGATAGACATAGGCGTTTGTTACACCACAAGCTTTAGCAACATCGCTTGGCTTGTGTGTGGGGTTGGCTTCTTTGTAAGCAAGAATCTTTTGTGTTTTATTCATGGTCTCTCCTCAGAAGGGAATATCCGAATCATCAGCAGGGAAATCCTGCGCTTGGTTCTCTTGACGTGTGCCGCCTTGTTCTTTAGGAACGTAGCGATCTACAGCCAGTGACAGGAATGTCTTGCCGTTCTTGGCAACCTTCTTCCAACCTGACAGGCGAATGACAGTCAGACCATCTTCGGTCTTGAGGTTTGTCAGATCCTTAAGGTTGATGGAAATCGTGCCAAAGTAATCAGGAGACTTGGGGGTCTTCTTAGACTGTGTGGCGAACAGGGATCCTGTGTCGGGCTTGGCTTGGTAATCACTCATTTGGTTTCTCCGTTTGGTTAAGTTTTAGCTTCAAGGCTTTGAAGCATTTCAAGACCTCCTCATAAAGGGGAGGGTGCGTTTCCTTCAGCGAATCAAGCTGAAGTTCATTGCTCTTCCAGTAGCTGTTTAAACCGGCTACTGTGGTGCAGTGGGTTGTCCACTCAATCATTCCGTCAGAAAACAACTTACGGCTTGCGTCCGAGTTGTCCCAACCTTCGCCAATAGCAATCGTTTTCTTTGCTGTCTTGGCAATAATCTTCTCGTACTTAGGGCCATCTTCCTTGCGGGTTAATTCACCCATAGAAGCTGTCGCCCCTGTGCTAGGAGCGGCTTTTGCGTCCTCCTCCGGAAGATCATCACCCGAATAGATGTATAGCCCCAAACCGTGCAAGGCGAGTGCTTTGGTCATGCAACGCATGATCGCTGTGTTGACTGCGAATGCGTCAGGGTTTGGAATAGGTTTGTTGCGGTAGTCCATGACAGGCAACATGCATGTACGTGGCTGACCGAACAGGGTGACGGTGACCCATACCAAAGCTGTGCCGTTCACATTCATGTAAGGCATCTCTGTGTATTGGTCATGAGCAAAGGTCTTGACCTCAAAGGTGGCGGCAGGGTCAGCCTTCAAAGCCTCAGCCCATGCCCACGCCCATGACAGATACGTCAGACCATTCTTCTTCTCTGTGTGTTCGTTGACATTGACCTTAAGTAAATCATGAGGCGTCATTGAGTTCTCCTTGATATTGTTTACACCACTTGCTGACTCCGCAGAAGTCTCCGATACAGCGTCTTGGCTCGCCTTTTCTTTCCTCGACATATCCTTTTTCCTTTTCTGCCAGTTCATTGGCTTCTTCAATTGTTTTAAATACTCTGATCGCAGTCTTGCGACCCTCTCTCTTCACTGCGTAGATGGTCTCGCTCATCCATCTATCCTCATCGGTGCAGGGTTCTAAGTCCTCCCCAAATTCCTGTGCTTGCTTGGCGGCACGGTGCATCTCCAAGCGTTTGCGTACATAGGTCTCGGTGGTGACTGAATCCCACATGGGGATGTCAATCATCACTGCCTCAGCCTCGGGGTAGTTCTCCTGCGTGGAGTGGGCGGTGTAGTCCTTAATGATTGCGCAGATCTTTAGGCCGCAGACCTTTTGCTTCTTGACTGTTTCCACTAACCACTTGTAGATATTCAACTGGGTGACCCAGTCATCCTTAGACTTCATCACAGACCAAGCCTTAACAAACTTGTAATCAATGATGACAATCCCGTTATCTGTGTGTTCCTGTAGATCAACAGCACCACTGATGGTGATGCCGTCTATGGAATGGAAGATGCGTTCCTCGTTGGTGTAGCCATCGACAGACTTCTTCTCAAGCCTTGCGTGCATGAACGTGCCAAGCTGAGAGGCGATCAGTTTAGTTGCATCAACCTCCATCTCCTCGTCATACTGTTCGCGCATTCTGCGTATCTTCGGTGGCGACATTAACTCAGTTACGCTATACTGAGAAGCACCCTTTGTGTAGAAGTCTCTCGCAAGCAAAGCCACTAGCGGTGCGGGTAAGCCTTGTTTATTGGTTATTTTCATTTACTCTCCTGAAAGTTGTTATGAACCCAGACCTCAATAATAGCGATGCTCCGCAAGAATTGCAAGCACTATCACAAATTATTTTTGGTGAGCCAGCTTCTAAAGCAAACTCTCGCAGGGTTGTTCACTACGGTGGTATGTCTAGGCTGATTAAGTCTGCTAAAGCATTAAGTTACTCTGATGTTTTTAGACAACAGTGCGGGAAACTACCTACCTTAATGACTGGTGATCTGCGGGTTACTCTGCATATTTTTTATGCTTCAAGGCGACCCGACTTAGATGAGAGCCTGATCCTCGACCTGATGCAGGGACTCATATATGAGAACGACAGGCAAGTTAAAGAGCGTCATTGTTACTGGGGGCTAGACCCTGACAATCCCCGTGCAGAGATCATCATTGAGAAGATCCCCGAGGTAGCCCCAAAAAAAAGCCCCTCCAAGAAAACTCGGAAGGGCTAACCCAAACGGGAGGAGAGTACCAGCAACTGCAAGTTGTGGTAGTCCATAGTTTAAACTAAAAATACTACAGGTACATAAAACACAGCTGTTGGCCAGCAGCGGATGTTTAAACATCACCAGCAGCAACCCGGCGTAAGTGTTTAAACGTTTTACGCCGCCCGGGCTGCACTATTTTTGCGTTTCAACTCTTTTGGCAACTTAGGTATTGGAAAATATTTTTGGTACTGCTTGACACAAGCTGAAAAGATGTGCATATAATAAAAGCGTTGTCGTAGAAAGCAACGATTGAAAGCCGTTACACATGCTCTCGCCCTTGGTCTTCACCGCAGGGTTTCTACCGAGGGCAGTTGTAACGGCTTTTTTTTGTTTTCAGAACTAGACGGGCGTTGGGTTAGCGCCATCGCACCCTTTAACCGAGGGGGACGTTAAATAAACACTGCTTCATGTGAGCCGTCTAGTTCTGATCCTCTCCTCCTACGACAACCGTACTCCAGACGTTACTAAGGGGTAGACATCTGCCTGCGTGGAAGCAAAGGGTTACGTGGTATGCCGTAAGGCTAGGGGGCAGTTCCCGAATAATCCACGGTGCTGGTCGTATCTGCAAGCACAGGGGTCAACTAACGTTGACATGCAGAAGCCGTAAGGCGGTTGAAACCATCCCTCTCTACTCTCATGGGGTAGGGGGGTCTATGGGTTGAAATTAACATAAGCCCCCCAAGGGGCGATAAGGAGAGAAAGTGAAGCAAGAAGATGTTATTGAAATGGCTAGGCAAGCCGGTCTCATAGGCAAGCCAACGTATGTTAAAGGTCTTGAAACCTTTGCCAAGTTAGTTGCACAGCGTGAACGTGACAGGATTTATGCCGAGCAACTTGAGTTACCCGAGCCAAGGTTGACGGGTAAGTTTTCATTCACCGCAGGGCTGTTTAAATGCACGGGTTGCACGGGCACATGGATCAATCGAGAAAACGCTAAACACCATTCATGCAAGGACTACCAATGACTAAAGAAGAATTACTTGACCACTTAGCACTTGAGGTGTTGAAGGCTTCTCCGCAATCAGCCCGTGATGCTTACCGTGTTGCAGAAGACATGATAGAGCGCAGACAGGAAATCTTGAATAAATGGGCAATGGCTGAGGCTGTTGTTTTTGATGGAATTGAATCTCTTGGGCTGACTGTGCGGTCTGAGCA